>OLGB01004249.1_pt1 | contig 12439 bp, 12 predicted proteins | sample 1605691 | NCBI WGS metagenome assembly OLGB01 (sample SAMEA3888925, study PRJEB22519) | human gut metagenome | biome: human gut; feature: human-associated habitat; material: faeces | place: Denmark | collected 2010
TATTTTTATTTGCCGCTCCGCCCCCCGCGGGGGGCGGAGCCCCGCCTGCCGGCGGATCGGGGCTCGTTATTTCTCCCAGAATTATTTTACACTAACCAAAGCAGCTTCCCATATCATGCACATTCGCAAGAATCGGTTCAATGACCGTAGAAAACATTTTTCTTCCCAATTCAAGCATACTTTCGTACCTCGTATCGGTTTCTTCAACCAGATAGAGGATATCGCATGGTGTCTGACTTGGAATTTCGAAAGGCATATATTCCGCATTCGTTATATATCTATAACAATAGAATATCTCGTACTCAGTATTATTGAGCTTTGAAAAAATCGGCTGCATATTAAAATAAATTTGCGCCAAGTAATCTTCCAAAACCTTCTCTTTTTTGAAACCTACGGTAAAGTAGATGCCTTCTTCCGAAACCTTAACCCAGGTCGTGTTACGCCTGTGTTCAAATCCGTATTTTGCAAGTTGGTCCCCAAGCATTGCCTTTGCAAAAGTAAGTAATGTCATAACGCTTTCTCCTTATTTTATCAATTCGTATACATGTCCGCTTCCTTTTGATAATGTGCAGACGCAACAGGTGTTCCCCAGCATGATCCGATTCCGAAGTAGATCGTTGTCTGTCCATTGTAGGAATTAAGCCGATCGTGTCGGTCATTGTTAAGTAATCATCCGAACGCTTCCATACATAATCTGAATTATGCCATCGCTGGTGTCATAGTTATCCGACTGCCACTTTAGCATCATTCTGCCTATCAGTTATGCGTACGGCAGCAAAGATAAGCTTGAAACTTCCATCATTTTTCCGAACAAACTATTCTCCAAACTTATCTTTCAGCAAACCGATTACTAACAGCTGCTTGCTCTGATCCCCCAAGCCTCAGAATTTACGATTAATCCAATTCCTCATTATATAAATCAAAATAGCTTTCCTGTCGGGTACGCGCCGCCTCTCGTGAAGCTATCTTGTTCATCTCGACAAAGGCGATGTCTTGATCGTCCGCATGGATAATAGCTGCTATTTTTTCGTGACCGACAGAGTAAAACCAGCATTGATTTCCCTTAAAGAAAGCTAAATCCTGAGGATAGCCCGGTGATGACCAATCGCTCAGCTTATTAACTTTTTTCAAGACTCGCTTTGCTCCCGTATCATTTCTATAGAATACAATTTTGTAAGTAGTTTGTGGGCAATAAGTGCCCTGCACACCCGGCCAGTGCGGATCTGTTCTGCTTTTTACTTCATAATTGCGCAGCTCATTTCTAAATGACTTCATTATTTTTGAATAGCCTTTGCCATAATAATTAACATATACCAGCATAAAGTAGTCAGTCCTGTCAAAGGCATAATCTATGAAGTTGAAATATGCTTGACCGGCACAGCGATCAATCCTTTGATCCTCATTGTCAAAGTAGATTATCTTGTCCAAGTGTCGCTCCTTCCAATAGTTTAATACCATTATTACATCGGACAAAAGTATCATAGATGCTCTAAGCTTGCATATCTGTTCAAACTATTCCGTCCGGCATAAGTCTTTTCCATTAATAGCCCCATGCTGATGGTGTATATTCTATCACGCATGTGCTCACTCGTCAATCATTTTGTCCATATCACCCTACGCTTCCATTTATTCTGCTGAAAAGATAACCCGTTAACGAGCATAGGAGACTTTAACTTGTAATATATTCATCTTAATTTGACAAATCCTTCTAATATCAAATGACTTAGTGAGCTTTATGTGGTATAATGACTGCATGAGTAACAGATTAAACAACAAAAGGTATTTTAAGCGCAGGGCGTCGGGGCGGTCCGGCGGTCTGCATCCTGTAATCAGGTTTATTGTGTCGGCAATAGGCATTCTATTGGCGCTTGGTATTATTGTGCTTGCTGCAATGATAACATTAGAAGCAGTCTTCAAGGTTGACACTCCTATCACACCCGACGGCGTCATCGCTCATGGTCTGGATAAGCTAAACGCCGGCAATCTTTTGATATGCTCTCCGACTCCATACGTTACGCCTGAGCCTACCCCTGTTCCCAAGCCCATGGACAGCTTCAACGGCGGTGAAGCTGAGCGCGAGATCGTGCTTCCTAACGACATGTCATACCCTTGGTTTGGCAAACCGTACTGCTATGGGAATAAAATCATCTGTTCCGCAGGAAAGCTTGTAAACGGTAAGTCCCTCATGGTTTCCCTGCTTGAATATGATATTGCTTCCGAAACAGTCAAAAAGCTCGATATAGAATCCAAGAACGGTCAGCTCTTGAACCCGGTTTTCAACGATAGTTGGCTTATCTATCTTGACGGCAATACCTCTAACGGCGGCGGCGATATCTGCGTTATCGACCTTAAATCCGGAAGCATGACTCCGACAGTTATCAAAACCGTCTATGTTTGTCAGCCTGAGTTTAAGCTTGACGGGGATTATTTCACCTGGCTTGAACGAACCGGGACATCAAAGGATAAGATCTTTGTTTGCCATATTCCTTCCGGCGAAACCACTGTTATTCGGTCTTTCACTCAGTCCGGTTACGGGACCAGCATGCCTTTCATCCACAATGGCAAGATCATTTGGGCTGATGATGACAATATCGCTCATGAGGGAGGGAGAATCTCTTCTGCGCTCAAATATGTCAATATTTCTGACGGAGAAATCGTTGATCTGCTTCCCGATGTTTATATCCATGATCCGGAGTGTAACTCCAATTATTATGCCTGGCTCGATTCAGCGCACGCTGAGAATGCGTCTTTATACGTCTACAACGGTTATGACGCCCCCGTTGTAATAGACACAGGAGTTGTTGAATTCGGCGTTAGCGACGATTACATCGCTTACGGCAAAAACGATGCTGTATGGGTTTATCTGTTCTCTGACGGTTCCATATACCGTATAACTCCTGAGCGTGAAGCCGCGCAATTCCTTGGCGTATCCGGAGGATACATCATGTGGATGGACGTTACTTCTAGGGATAGGGATATTATCCGTTACGTTGCCCTCCCCGAACTAAGTTAGCGTTTCTCAATAACACATCAATATGAAAGAAAAGAAGAAATATGTCTGCGGCGAATGCGGCTATGAGACGGTTAAATGGATGGGCTGCTGTCCAAACTGTGAAAGCTGGAATACGCTTGTAGAGGTCACGGAATCCCCAAAACTATCCGGTCGCTCTACTATCAGCAGCAACGGTGCGCATGCTGTAAGCCTGAAAAACATCGATGAAAGTGAGACGATCCGAATTCCAACCGGTATCGGAGAACTCGATCGGGTTCTTGGCGGAGGAGTCGTTACGGGGGCAACCGTGCTCATCGGCGGCGACCCCGGCATCGGAAAAAGTACCCTGCTGATACAAGCAGCAAGCAACCTTATGCAGCGCGGGCAGGTTCTCTATGTATCGGGCGAAGAATCAAGAGCGCAGCTTAAGATACGCGCGCGCCGCTGCGGCATAAACGATGAGCTCCTTATACTTACAGAGACCAATGTCGAAGCCATCGAATGCGAAGTTGAGAGGCTTAAGCCAAGGTTTTTGGTCGTTGATTCTATTCAAACAATGGTGAGCTCCGAGATACCCAACGCTACCGGAAGCGTCACTCAGATCCGAGGAACTACAACCGTATTGACCAGAATTGCAAAGCAGAATTCCTGCGCAATTTTCATAGTCGGTCATGTCACTAAAGAGGGTGCCATAGCAGGGCCTCGTATGCTTGAACATATGGTGGATACCGTTCTGTATTTCGAGGGCGACAGGCATGATTCGCTGCGGCTCCTTCGTGCGGTCAAAAACCGCTTTGGCTCCACGAACGAAATAGGCATATTTGAAATGCAGCAAACCGGGATGGTCGAGGTTGAAAACACTGCATCTCTGTTTGTTTCCGGCGGTAATGATGAGGGCTGCTCAGTGACATGTGTCATGGAGGGTAATCGACCGATTCTGGTCGAGGTCCAATCCCTGCTCTCCGGCTCCCCTTTTGCAAACCCGAGGCGAGTGGCTGCAGGCGTAGATACCAGCAGACTCATGCTGCTGCTTGCAGTTCTTGAACGCCGTGCAGGCGTGCGATTGAGTGACAAAGATGTATACATCAATGCTGTCGGAGGTATCCGAATTGATGACAGGGGCGCTGACCTTGCCCTTGCTCTTGCGGTAGCCGGCTCTGCGCTTGGTAAAGCGATGCCCTTCGGCTGCATTGCCATCGGAGAGATAAGTCTTACCGGCGAGATAAGAGCCGCTGACAGGATGCTCAATAGGATACAGGAATGCATACGGCTGGGTTATTCCGAAGCCATCGTTCCCTACTCCTCTTCCTTGAATGCTGTAACCGGAATAAGTCTTCATTCGGTTAAGTACCTCAGGGATGCCATTGCCTTTTTGCAATAGTTTGCAACGAATTTGCGCAGGGTATCGAGCTTATTGATCACCGGAGGAAAAGCAATGCTGACAGATAGAGCAAACACAATATGCCTGTACATGATCCTTTCCGAGCATTCCGATGAGGATCATGTTCTGTCGATGAAAATGATCATCGATTATTATCTTGAACTGTACGGATTGAAATTGGACCGAAGGACTGTCTACAGCTCGATAGATACACTAAAAGAGTTGGGGATCGACATATGCACCTATGATGAGAACAAGAAAGGCTATTATCTTCGAAAGCGAGTACTTAGCGTTGCTGATGTCAGGCTCATTTGCGATGCACTCTATTCGCTCAACTCGATTTCAAATAAACAGACCGAAGAGCTCGTTGGCAAGCTGCAGATGCTGTTAAGTAAATATTCGCGTCAGCACTTCAAGCACCTTGCTTCGGTCTCAACTCCTCGCAAAACCGATAATATTGCTGTATTCAACAACATAGAGCTTCTTGATACTGCAATCGCAAAACGATCCAAGGTTTCGTTTATCTATATGCATTACGGCCTCGATAAGCGGCTGCATCCAAGAAGGGCGGAACGCTATATCGTTAGCCCATACGGCATGGTTTGTGAGAACGGCAACTATTACCTTCTCTGCATCAAAGAGGGCAAATCGGGGTTAAGTCATTACCGAATAGATTTAATGAAGGATATGCTCATATTGGCTTCAAGGGTTGATCCAAAGCCATCGGGCGTTGAGCTTGCAAGCGCAAAAAAGACCGTATACGCATTCTCCGGAAAGCCCGAAGAAATAGTCCTCCGCTGCAGCAACTCAATGGTCGGCGGCCTTATTGATCGTTTTGGGACTGAACCAAAAATCAAAAAGCTCGATGACGAGCATTTTGAAGCGAGGATTGTATCCGTACCACAGGGAGTTCTCTTTTGGACTATGCAGTATCTCAACGAAGTTGAAATACTCAAGCCCGATTCACTGCGCGAACAGGCAATAGCGATGATAAGATCCAATACTTACGGTGTCTGACATGCTTGGATCTTTGCGCATCACTCCCACTCTTTCCTTTCCTCCCCTTCAGTGAATCTATCCAGCACTATCGAAGCCATGATCGGATCATCCCGCATTGCGCGTATCGCATCACGGCTCATTACCGAATCGGTTCCGAGGCAGGCGGTACAGCGATTACCGCATTCGGGGCATACGCATCCAAGATGTGAATCTTCGGATTGACTCATATACACTCCGCATTTTACACAGCTGCATCTCATATCAAATTCTCCTGACATCATTTAGTTCATGGCATATTATAGTATAAAGACAAAGAATTGCAAGTGCTTATTGCCGAAAGGAGAAAAATGAATAGAAGGATCAAAAGCTCAGCAGCAACGCTGACAATGCTGCTGGCGTTCTCAATAGTATGTGTGGTATTCTCCGGAAGATACTCCACAATACCTGCGTCGGGTTCAACCGGCGAAGCAATCTATGCTTTCTCTTACCGTAGTATTGAAATTCTAAATGGTGACTTGGAAATATTTTGCGGCGGCGACTATGAGTTTGTTCTGTCTCCAAAGGATGTGAACAGAAAAAGCGTCAATATATCTATAATCATTGAAATGGATTCCGAGCAGGATACTATCAAAGCGGCAGAGATTCTTGCCGGTATGAGAGTACCGGCAATAGTAGTCATCAACGACTCTCATGATTCAAAAATTCCCGACAGGCTCAAAAGCGTCTTCGGCTCCACCGCTCACATGCTTGGATACGCATTTAACTGCGATGCCAATGATTCCAATGATGCTGAATGTGCTGATAATGAAGTCGATTTCTATAGACAGCTTAATGAAGCACGCTTATCATTCTTCACACGGTTTGGTGAAACGTGCTCATGCTTCATGTTGACGGAAGGAAGTATAATTATTGATGCCGTTGACAATGACCAAATCCCGCAATACCCGGATATCAGCATATGGGGATTCGGTAACGGAATTAATTACTTTAACTTCGATCGCGTGCTCGCAGTAAATAATCGAATCGTACGTCTTGAGGAATGGGGATTAGCTGAATATTTTCATTCTATAATCGACGCGAATATTTCGGCGGATAAATCAATAGCATGTCGGGCAGATGTCCGGCATGCCATCGATCGGGGTCACGGTCAGTTTTCAAGCTGCTTTCCCATAAAGCTTGCGGCTGTTTCGGCAACCTTTGTCTCTGCTTGACCAAACACCGTTCCCGGTTCTGCCGAGATGAGTATTACTGCTCCGATCGCGTCGCCGGAGGAGAGTATGGGAACGATGAGCTCTGCGCAATATTGCATATCCGAATCGCCGCTCGCTATTCGCAGCATTGTTTCATTGCGTGAAGAACTGAGGTTTACCTTGGTTCTTTCGACTATAGCTTTTTCAATGTCTGTATGAATTGGCTTATCGATTGCAATACCCATGTTTGCGGACTGCTGTCCCCGTTTTAGTCCGGATACCGCAATAATGCTGTCCTTATCGCAAATAACGACGATACAGCCAACCGATTGGTATACTGACTCGGCATATTCCTTAGCAAAATCGCCCAATTCTCCAATCGGAGAATATTTTTTCAGGATAACGCCGCCTTCCCTGTCCGTATAGATCTCAAGGGAATCTCCCTCGCGAATTCTCAGGGTGCGCCTTATCTCCTTTGGAATTACAACGCGGCCCAGCTCGTCGATCCTGCGGACAATTCCTGTTGCTTTCATTTTCATTCGGTCTCCTTTGTTGTCAGTTCAACTGTCTTTATTGTTTGGAAATCAAGGGAATTTATACACGCTTTTTCAACAAACTTTTTTGATTCTCAAAAAACCCGTAAACGTTCAATGTATTAAACGGGCGTCTAAGATATATATTTCCAAAGCCTGGTATCTGTGTTATAATCATGTTGTATATTGGCATTATGCCACAGTGAGAAAGGACTATAACATGGCAAAACAAAAGGTAATTCCCAAGAGAAGCGAAGTTGATCCCAAATATACATGGGCTCTCGAAGACATTTTTGCAACCGATGAACTTTGGGAGGATGCGCTTAACGAAGCTCGCAGCTATCCCGAAAAGCTTGCCGCATTCGTAGGTCACCTTGGTGACAGTGCGCAAATGCTCTATGATTTTCTGCAGTTGGGCGATGAAATGAACGTAAAGCTTACACGCCTTGCAGAGTACTGTATGCGTAAATCTGACGAGGACACCGGCAACAGTTTTTATCAGGGCATGAAGGGTCGTTTTATGAACCTTTATATGCAGATCGCAGGCGCATCAAGTTTCTCAACTCCTGAGATCCTGGCAATGCCTGACGGCCGTATCGAAGAATTCATGAGCGAGAAGTCTGAGCTGCGTCTTTATGAGCGTATGCTCAATAAGATGCTCAAGGAGAAGGATCATGTGCTTTCGGATGCCGAAGAAAAGCTGCTGGCTCTTTCCGGTGAAGTTTGCAATGCGCCTTCCGAGACTGCTTCCGCTTTCCGCAACGCGGATCTCCGTTTCCCCGATATCACCGACAGCGATGGCAACACGCTGCAGGTTACACAGGGCTCCTATGTTCCTTTGCTCGAGAATCCCGATCAGGCTGTCCGTAAGGCCGCGTTTGAGTCCCTCCACGGAACATTTGATTCCTTCAAAAATACATCTGCGGCATTCCTTGACGGTCAGGTAAAGGGACTAATTTTCAATGCTCGCGCACGCAGGTATGGCAGCACCCTCGAAGCAGCGCTTGCCAGCACGGAAGTACCCGTTTCTGTCTATCATAACCTTATTGATGCGGTTAATGCCAACCTTGGTTATCTTCATAAATATGTTAGCCTGCGTAAAAAGCTTACAGGCATTGAAGATCTTCATATCTATGACCTGTATATGCCCATTATCGCTGACGCTGATGAGGAAATCCCATATGAGAAGGCGCAGGAAATAATCCTTGAAGGTCTTGCTCCCCTTGGTGAAGAATACATTTCGCTGCTTCGTGAAGGCTTTGAGAATCGCTGGATCGACGTATATGAAAACGAGGGCAAGCGCGGCGGAGCATACTCTGCCGGAGGCGATCCCCATCCCTATGTGCTGCTCAACCAGAAGGATACCCTTGACAGCATGTTCACCATTGCTCATGAGATGGGTCATTCCCTCCATACCTATTATTCCGTTCATAACCAGCCCATTCCCTATAGGGATTATGTGATTTTTGTTGCAGAAGTCGCTTCCACCTGTAATGAAGTTCTGCTTGTAAAGCATATGCTTTCCAAGACCACCGATAAGAAGCAAAAGGCATATCTTATCAACCATTTCCTCGAACAATTCCGCGGGACCGTCTACCGTCAGACCATGTTCGCCGAGTTCGAGCTTTGGATGAACGAGTATGCAGAGCAGGGCCAGACCCTTACCGCAGATGTTATGTGCGATAAGTATTATGAGCTCAACAAAAAGTACTTTGGTGACGATATCGAGATCGATAAGCTTATCTCCGTTGAATGGGCAAGAATACCTCATTTCTTCTATAACTTCTATGTATTCCAGTATGCTACGGGCTTCTCTGCCGCAGTCGCAATCGCAAATCGCATTCTGACCGAGGGTCAGCCTGCAGTCGACGACTACAAGAAATTCCTGAGCTCCGGAAGCAGCACCGATCCCATCTCTCTGCTTAAGATCGCAGGCGTCGATATGACGACCGCCAAGCCGATCAATGATGCGCTTGCGCTCTTTAACGAGCTGCTTGACGAGATGGAAGCGCTTGCCGAGTAATCGCCTTCTTGGCTTCTGAACCTTGGGACGGGTTTTTGCTCGTCCCTTCTTTGTTGTATTCCGATAATGACACCGTTATTGCGATCAAATTCAAGACAAGGCGCAAGCCCTCTCCGATTATCATCGAGATAAGATAGCCAAGTACATGCAGAAACGGATTCGCTGCCAAATAATAGATTAGCAAGAGCTGCATAAGCTCTCCTATCACCGCAAACAGCAATACCCTTCCCTGTTTCATCATTGCGTTTAGAATCATAACCGATGTAACCTGGAAATAAATGATTATAGTTTTCACCGTTAGCAGGGTTACAATATGCTGCTGAGGCATGATGCCGAAAAAAACGCTGATAAGCCTTTGCATCAGCGGAATTGCAGGGATGTTTATCAGAAGCGCAGGCGCAGCGGATGATAGAATTGCTTCCTTAACTATACCTGCTATCTGTACGCAGTCCTTTTCCCCGACAGCTTTTGACAGCAATGGAAGCCTGATATTGTTCCCTGCCATAATATAGCACATTGGCATAGTTACAAAAGGGGCGATAACTCCGTTTAACATGCCTATTGCCGACAGTGCGCCTTCTCTTGTATAGCCGGCAATCAATAGCCTGTTGGGAAGCACCAGCGTTGATACGGATTCAAAAGCGGTGCTTGCAATTCCCGTCAAGGTCGCAGGCAGTAAAATGCACATATAGCTTCCGATCGTTAGCTCTCCATATTTTTGTGGTGCATTATCCGCCTGCATATAGTGTTTTACATATGAAATCAATAGCGTTCCTATGCTGAAGAATTCGCTTAATACCATTCCGGAAATGATCGCTGTAACTCGCGCTGCGTCGCTTCCATCGGTTAATCCCTTAAGCAAAAGCCAAACAAACAGGAATCTTGCGCTCTGTTCTACCAATTCGGAAACTGCCGTGGTTGGCGCTTTGCCCGTTCCGATATGTATTGATTTGAACATGTTTTCTATCCCTGTCAGGAAAATACAGCATAAAACAAGTATCAGCGCATTGCTTACTCCGCTGTCACCTATCAAACGATTTGCTATCCCGTTTCGCATTGCAAAAACCGGGATAGCTATGCAGAGAAAGAGAACCAGATAGACTCCGCACGCAATGCTTGCCAGCTTTCTCACTGCTCCGATGCCATGATGCTGTACCCTTGCAGCCAGCGTCACGACGGCGACATTCATGCCCGAAATGCACACCGACACCGCAACCGAATAGATCTGCATTACAAGCGAATTGAGACCGATCGCTTCTGTTCCTGCAAGCTTTGTAAGCATAATGCGGAATGCAAAACCCAGAAGCTGCAAGCTCAGATTGGACAGCGTCAGTACTAATATGCCGTATGATGTTTTCTTCTTCAATCCGGGCATATAGAAACATATGCTTGATTTCTTTTGTAATGCAAAAGGACTGCACCAAATGCAGTCCCTGGGATCAGAATACTATTCCGGCTTATAAACCTTGTGCCTGTACCAGAACGGCTGATCCTTTGTCATTACCAATATGTCTATCGGGCCGCCGCAGGTTGCAGGCTTAAACTCGAATCGCTGTGATTTTATCGTTAGGTCTATCAAAAACTCTGCAAAATCGATCGCATCCTTAAGCGGCATCAGAGCGTGGTTAATCATCATCGGCGGCTGACCGTTGAGGAGCTTCGTTATCGCGGCCTGTTCTCCCGACCATATTGAAGAATAGCGCATCTTCCCGTTCTCAAGATTATTGCGTTTTATATCTCTGTTAACGGTATACGCAAACGGCTCATCCTCATCATATCCGCAAACAAAGAAGTTAACCTGCGGAAAGAATTTAGACGCATATTTTTGAAGCTTATTTGCAACGGCGGTAACGCTATCATGCTCGGTTACTTCCTCTATCTCGAAGCTCCTGATATAGTCCGATACCGTTTTTCCGTCAAGTATCCCGATGCCGCAGGCCGATATTCCAACCTTAACCTTGCTCAAAAGCATCACCTTTTGAGCATTATCCGATTGCGTGAATATAGGTGTCATTTGCGGCTGTCCCGGCATATCCATGCGGTTAATTAGGCTTGGTTCACCCTGCTTTACTCCCGGATGAGTTCCGGGCTTGACCTGTACGTTCGCAATGCCTACGGTCTGGCGGCTGTCTGCGGCCATAACTATTCCGTCCGGCACAAACACTGCACACATAACTGACATAATTGTTTCCTCCTATCAAGATAATTTGTTCTACATTACCGACCCCAACAGACCGGCGTCGTTTCCGAGCGCTGCGCACACTATCTCCGGCGGATTATCGCTGAAAAAGCACTTTTCTGCCGCCAGCTTCCTCAAAGGTTTCAGCAAAAACTCTCCTGCTCTGCTCACCCCTCCGCCGACAGCAATGCACTCCGGATCAATAAAGTTGATGTAGGATGCCAACGCCTCCGCAAGGTTGTTGACATACTGATCCCATACTGCCAAACATTCTTTATCGCCCTTTTTGGCTTCACCGATAAGAATGCGTCCGTCAACCTCGTCCCTGCAGTACCGAGACAATGCTTCAACGCCGTCGTCATAGAGCTGCAGAGCCCTTTTGTTAAGATAGCTTGCCGAGCAAAGGGTCTCGATGCAGCCCCTGCGACCGCAAGTGCAGCTCTCACCATGAATATCCATCTGAACATGACCAAGCTCGATCCCATTTCCGTTTCCGCCATGAAACAGTTCTCCATTAAGAATGATACCGCCTCCTATGCCTGTTCCAATGGTTATAAGCATGGAATTGGGCTTGTTCCTTAGTGCTCCTATTCCGTATTCCGCAAGGGCTGCCGCATCTGCATCGTTCATCAACTGAACGGGTTTGCCTATCGCATCAGCAGCCATCTTCCTGAATGGGACATTGTGAAAATCCAGATTGTATGCATTGATCACCACTTCCTGATGCTTATCAATGCTTCCCGGGATGCAGATCCCGACCAATTCTATTTCATCGAGAGCAATTTTGGCATCTTTGCACCCGCTGATGACGAGTTCATTTAACAGCTCAGCAACTTCTGCGGCCGGTGAGTGCGGAAAGCGAACCGAAGCCTTATACACGAAGCTATAGCTTTCATCAACTATCCCATAAGCGATATTTGTTCCGCCGATATCAAAACCAAATCTGAACATCATTTACCTCTCCGTTTCAGTAAGAATATAGTTATCAATAAGCCATGCGACGCCATTCTCACAGCAAGGCGGAGTAATAACATCTGCAACAGCTTTCAATTTTTCATTTCCATTACCAATGACAGCTCCAAGTGAAGCCCATTGGATTAGCTCGTAATCAAGAGTGTTATCGCCGATAGCGACGGTCTGTT
>OLGB01004260.1_pt1 | contig 12409 bp, 9 predicted proteins | sample 1605691 | NCBI WGS metagenome assembly OLGB01 (sample SAMEA3888925, study PRJEB22519) | human gut metagenome | biome: human gut; feature: human-associated habitat; material: faeces | place: Denmark | collected 2010
TGGTGCTGCTGCTTCATCCCACTTCTGCGACAAACGCCGGCATACTCGATTCATTTCTGACGGAACTGGAATCGCGCGGATACCGGTTCGGCACGCTCGACGAGCTCGCTTCCTCGCAGCTCCCGCAAAAGCAGCCCCGCGGCTTTGACGAGGTATCCGACAACTCACGGCAGCAACCGCTGCCGTCGATTTTTTTCGAACAGGACGCCTATTCAATGCTTGAAAGCTTCAAAAAGAACGGCGACGTATTGTGCGAAAACCGCAGCGCCGGAAAAAAACTGGCGTTGACGTTCGACGACGGACCCGACCCGGTCTATACGGAACAGATACTCGATATACTCGCCGAATACTCGGTAAAGGCGACCTTTTTCATGATAGGCAAAAGTATCGAGAAATATCCCGATATCGCAAGGCGTGTCGTCGCCGAAGGGCACGAGGCCGCGAACCACACCTATTCACACCGCAAAATGAGCAATACGGACGCCGAAACGCTCCGTCAGGAGATCTCCAGGACCGCCGGGCTGCTGCGTGAGATCGGAAGCGGCAGCCGGCTTTTCAGACCGCCCGGAGGAGCATATTCGCGTCAAAGCATAGAGTCCGTGCTCGAATGCGACATGAAATACGTTCTGTGGTCATGGCGGCAGGACACGAGAGACTGGAGCTGTCCCGGCGTGGATCATGTCGTGTCGACTGTACTGGATAACCTGAATGACGGCGATATCATACTGTTTCACGACGGTAACACCGGTAAAAGTCCGACGCCTCAGGCGCTGAAAGAACTGTTGCCCATACTGATAGAAAAGGGCTATGAATTCGTAACGGTATCCGAGCTCTTCGGGGTGTCGGAGGTATCGTCGCCCACGATGAATTTTGCCGCAGTCTCAGGTCCGTCGTCCGGCACAAGCACCGTGGCGCGACCCTGAACGGAAAGTGTTTCGTCACTCCTTGCAGCCGACACCTCGGCATCGGCGATAAACGGACAGTCAACACACTCAAGGCAATGACGTCCAGCCGTGCCGAGCATACCGCGCACCGCCCGTTCCGGATCCGTCCTGTCCGAAACGCACACCACGCAGGCACCGGCGTCAAGGCGCTCGAGCCTGCACCGTGTGCCGCGCACGTTTCTCACACGGTCAAAGCACCGGCGAGCAGACTCCTCGGAACACACTATCGTGACTGCCACCGGCGTTTCCCCGGAAGAATCCGGCAGATCGGAAAGCCCGCCGTCTATCAGCTCCGTGTCATCAAGATACCGCTCTGCGTACCCGACCGCCACGACGTCGCTGCGCAGGGCGGCTGACTTTACCCGTCCGTCCCCCACGCGGTACAGAATTACTCCCCCAAGCCCTTCACAACGGCTCAGCAATTCCGCAACGGTTTCACGCGGAAGCGGAACGAAGGATACGACCGCACCATCCCTGACGCAGACCGCGCCGTCAAATGCCGCCACCGGCAGCCGCATACCGCGCATGCGGGCATAAGCCGCCTGCGGCGGCTGGCAGGTCATCAGCGCCACATCGTCCCTTGTGCCGATAGCTTCGGCGGTACGCTCCGTCACCTCGCCGCCGTCAAGCATCCTTTCAAGCGATGCGACCCTGGCTTTGCCCGTTTTGCGGCGTCGATACACCGAAAAACAGATATATGCGCAGAGCAGGACCGCACCCGATATCGATACCGCGCGGCTCACGTGCTGTACCGTTGTACCCGTATACTCAAAGGTTATCACACCGTCGGTCCTCGATCCGATATATACCCTGACGCGGTTATACACACCGTATGTGCACTCCAGCTCGGTCCCGTCGTCAAGCACCGCCGAATATCCCTTATACATAACAAGCGGAACATCGATATAAGCGTTTTCCTTGCTGCTGCCCTCGAAGCGGACCGTCAGAACATCGCCCTCGCGCTTGAACGCAGCGCGCAGCTTGCCGTCGGAATAGATCTTGTCGGCATTTTTGCGCAAAGTCGCCGCATATGTCGACGAATATGAGCTGCCGCGCGTGAAAGCATCGCTCGTGGGCAGATACTCCGCGGCTCCGATGTTTTCGGTATAATTATACTCAGGCACGCCCTCATTCTTGTAACGTATGAACGTGTTCAATATCGGCATATAGCACGCGGCAAACGACGCGAGCGAAAATACGGCAACGACGACCATGGCGACGCTGCCTACACGGGTATGCGCGCTCTTTGCGTAAAACAGCGCGGCACCCACCGCAAAAAACAACGTGCCGAACGTCAGTATCCTCCAGGGGAACTGGATGACCCCTACCTGCTCCTGCACCGTTTCCCACGGGAAAAGCTCCGTGGTCACAAGCATAAGCACCAGCGCCAGACCGGTATAAAACACTCCCCGTCTGTCACGCACCCGCGGAGCAAACGCTATCCAGGCAGCGGCAAGCAGCAGCGGCGCCGGACCGAGCGCACGGGGGATCCACCAGGAACCGTCCGGCGAAACGTATGTGTCGTTGAACAAAGCCTTCAGCGGCATCACGCGTTCGGCAAGAGTGCCCCATTTCGTCGCGGCATAACCGTCGGTGGCAAGAAATGTCGTCGAGCTCATCTGCTCGAGCATAGGAAACAGAAAATCCGCCCCGACAATAAGAAAACACACCGCACTCAGAGCAAGAAATCCCAGTCTCTGCGGTTTTTTCATGATCTGCCGGCCGAAACACACCGTCATTACCGTCAGCACCAGCGCCGTCATCACGCTCGTAAGTGTATGGGAAGCCAGCAGCCCCAGCATGCCGATGGTCAAAAGGTACCAACGGTCGCGCTCTCCGTACATGATATGATAATATCCCAGAAACGCCACAGGCAGAAAAACGAACGCCGTTGCCTCGCCCAGCGCTCCGCGGTGAAACAGATCGGTGGAAAAGTAGGAAGAAAAAACATACAGCGCCGCGCCCACCAAAGCCGCATTGTCTTTTTTCGTCACTGCCCGCATGGCAAAATACGCACACATCGCAGCGGCATATATGACGATGACCTGAAAAACCGTATATGCCCGGCACACGCTCATCCCCGCGCAGACGAGAGCCGCCGGCAAAGACAAAAACAGATCGCCGTAAAACATAGGCGACGCGTATCCGCAGCCGCTCAGCAGCGTGCTGTATATCCGCGGCATATAATTGCCCAGACGGAATTCGTCCGCAAGCGCATCTATACGCTGAAGATGGAAAAATATGTCGTGACCTCTCGTCGTCGGCAGATTAAGCAGCGGTATGGCGTAAACGAGCGTCACCGCAAGCAGCAGAACGGCGGGATATATGTATTTCGGAGCCGCAAGGCGCTTTTTCAACATTTTCACTTACTACCTTTCCGCCGGGCGAACATAATTTTCGTTGCCATGTTCCAAAACCCGGAGCCCGCCTGACCCACTGTCTTTCCGCCGGGCGCACATGATCTCATACGCACGCAAGCCCACGACGCCGCACGCCGGGACGGCTCTTTCAAAATCTTCACTGAGAAACGCGGCAAAAACACCCGTTGTGCCCGTATCATCGCCGCACGGCGCAAAAACACCGACGTCATGCACCGCGCCATGCATATCCCCCGCCTTGCCGTAAAACCTGCAGCCGTGATACACATAACGCATGAGTCTGTCAAGACACTTCGCACCCGCAAGATACTTTGCGCCGCCGAGCCTGAAGACCTCTTTTATCCCCGCCATCATATCGGATGCGGTGGTATAATTATCTTTCCCCGCCGCAATAGCGCCGTAATCCAGCATTTTTCGAGCCAGCACCGTGTCTTTCAGCCCCATTATATCCGATATATAGCCGTTTATCCGCTCAAACCCCAGCAGATCTATCAGTACATTTGTAGCTCCGTTGTCGCTCGAGCCTGTCATCATATAAAGCAGCCGGTCTATGCTCGATACCGCCAGTCCGAGCTCCGAAAGCTCGCTGCCTTCCATCACAACACGGCACGGCACCTCGCCCGAAACGTCGGTCTGCGCAAGCGCCGCGCAAAGAATAAATACCTTTATGAGGCTCGCACTCCTGAACCTCTCGTCCGGACGGTGGCTTTCAAGCGTCTCGCCGCTTTCAAGGTCGGTTATGAGAAACGCCGTATTGTTCAGTCTGAGTTCATCGAGCATATCATCTCCGCCGCTCCTTCAAAAGCTATCCCCAGGCCCTTTGCGTCCTCATCAAGCGTTATCGTACCTGCGCCTATCTCGGCGCCGCCGACGCACGGAAGCTCCGCAAAAAGCGCCGGAGGATCGAGGTCCGCCATCGTTATCACATCCGCGGCGCACGCAAGATGCGATGCGGCCATCACGCCTATCGGACCCTCAAGCATACATCCCATCATGCAGCGGGCGCCGTATCGCCGTGCCACCTCGCATATCTCCAGCGCGCCGGTCAGCCCGCCGCACTTCATCAATTTGATATTCACAAGGTCTGCCTGACCCGTTGAAAGTATACGTTCACAGTCACGCGCGTCAAAAACGCTTTCGTCCGCGAGCAACGGTGCACACAAACGCAGTGCAGAGCTGTCATCATATCTGCCCAGCGGCTGTTCGATCAGCGCCGGCATAATACCCGCTTCACGGCAGAACGCATCCACGGCAAGCGCGGTCTCTGCGTTCCATGCCTGATTTGCGTCCAGCCTCAGCTCCGCGCCGCCGGCAGCCGCAGCCACAGCGTGTATGCGCGCAATGTCAAGCGCGGGATCACCGCCCAGCTTCACCTTAAGCACACGGTATCCGTCGTTCACTGCCTTTGCCGCCTCTTCGGCCATTTCGTCAGGCGAACCGAGCGACACGGTGATATCTGTCTCCACCGTACGGCGCTCACGCGTTCCTCCAAGCGTCACCCTCAGCGGCTCGCCGCGTTCCTTTGCCATCAGATCCCAAACGGCTATATCGGCGGCGGCTTTCGCGGAAAAATTACCCGCCAAAGCTGCTTTGATATCGGATAAAAGCGACATATCGACCCGACTGCCGACGAGACGCGGCATAATATAATCCCGCAGCGCGCACACTATCGATCCGTTCGTATCACCCGTTATGGCAGCCGTAGGTGAAGCCGCGCCGAGCCCGGTTTCTCCCGTTTCCGCAGTGAGCCTGAGTATAAAACTTTCGGCAGCATCCACACGGCGCAGCGCCGTAACAAACGGCCGCTTCAGCGGTATGGTCTGATAAAGCAGTTCGGCACGCACTATTTTCATTTTTCGTCGGATCCCTTTACAGTCTGCCAGTACGCGCGCATCGCACGCTCTGTCTTGTTGTCCCCGTATGAGTAATATCTGCGTTCCTTCAGCCTGTCAGGCAGATACTGCTGCTTTACATACGAATTCGGGTAGGAATGCGGATATTTGTAGTCCTTCTCATTGCCGCTCTGAAGGTAATACGGCATTTCATCGCCGCCAAACACGTCCGCCGCAGCCGCGTTATATGCGCTGTTTGCGCTGTTCGATTTCGGCGAGAGCGCCAGCAGCGCCGCCGCGTGCGAAAGCGGTATCTTCGCCTCCGGCAGTCCCAACTGCATCGCGCTGTCGACGCAGCTCTTCACTATGACCGCGGCCATGGGATATGCCAAGCCGATATCCTCGCTCGCCATAACGAGCAGTCGTCTGCACGGTGAAAGCAAATCGCCGCCCTCCAGCAGACACGCAAGGTAGTACAGCGCTGCGTTCACATCGCTGCCCCGTATCGATTTCTGAAGTGCCGAAAGCAGATCGTAATGTCCGTCGTCTGCGCGGTCAAACCTGAGCGAGCTGCGCTGCGAAAGCTCGTTTGCAAGCGACACGGTCAGCACGTCGTCAGAAGCATAATACACGTTCTCAAGCGTGTTTATCGCCTTTCTGACGTCTCCGCCGCAGGCGGCGGCCATTGTCTCGAGCGCGCCGTCCTCTGCCCGCTTTTCGACCCCTGTCTCCGCACAAAGCGCCTCGAGCGCGCGTCTGAGCGCCGGAACTATTTCGCTGCGTTCCACAGCCTTGAACTCAAACGCCGTGGACCTCGAGAGCAACGCTCCGTAAAGCGTATAAAACGGATTTTCCGTCGTGGCGCATATCAGCGTCACACGCCCGTCCTCAACATATTCCAGCAGGCTCTGCTGCTGCTTTTTATTGAAATACTGTATTTCGTCTATGTAAAGCAGCACCCCACCGAGCCCGTCAAGCGTAGCGGAACTGTCGAGTGCTGCCCTGACGTCGGAAAGCGATGCCACTGTCGCATTCAGTTTTACAAGAAAAAGTCCCGCCTGACGGGCTATGATGTCCGCGACGGTAGTTTTTCCCGTTCCCGAAGGTCCGTGGAACACCATTGACGGCAGGTGTCCCGACTCCAATATCCTTCTCAACGGTGCGCCGGGAGCGAGCAAATGGCGCTGCCCGACGACTTCGTCAAATGTTTTCGGTCTTATTTTCTCGGCAAGCGGCACCGCTCACACCTCTTTTCCCTCGTTTGGATTATATCACAGTGACACGTCTGTGTCAATCGTTTTTGCCTTCAGCATATTTATTCGGGCGCCAACAAAAAGTATACGCGCGCAGACGTTCAGCCATACTATCAGCAGCACGACCGAGCCCAGACTGCCGTACACACGGGAAAAATCCGAAAAATTATCAACACAATATGTGAAAACTATCGAAAAAACCAGCCAGCCGAACGCCGAAAGTGCCGCACCTGCCACGTGCGATGTAAGCGTCATCGGCTCGCTGCCGCCACGTGATGCCGCGGCAAACGTAAAAGTAAAAAACACTGTCAGCAGCGAAAACACAAAAAGGTATCTTATCCCCGCGCCCAGCAACCCGAACGCTCCCGTCTGCGGGTCGAGCACGGGTATCACCCTGCCGGCAAGACTCAACAGCCAACCCGAAAACCTCGAACCCGCCGCACCCACGGCAAGCACCGTGATAAGCGCACCGCAATACAATACGGCAAAAAGCAATGACTTTGCCAAAGCAGCAAGCCCCTCTCCTCTTTGTCGCCCGTATATCTCCCCTATGCCCTTAAGCAGCGTGTATACCCCGCGTGACGCCGACCAGATCGCCACCGCCGCAGCCGCAGGCACAAAAGCCGTTGCCGTGCGCCGCATCTCGGCTATCAGCGTTTCTATCAGCTCCCGGGTATCAGCAGGGAAAAAATCAAAAAGCGCGTCCACACCCGACGGGACCAGGACACCCGCCAACGAGACGGCAACCATAATGAAGGGAACAAACGACAAAAAAAGGTAATAGGTGACCTGTGCAGCTCTCGCACCGTCTGCGCTGACAGCCCTGAAAACCGCTCCCGTAAGCGAATGATCGAATTTTTTCAAATCATCACCGTCCAAACGAAAATACTTCCGCAAGTTTGTCCGCACAACGAACCGCGGCTTCATCACGGACTCTGTCGCGAAAATACACCTCCGTCCGTGACCGTTTTCATCGAACACGGCTGCTTTGATACATTTTCCGTCCGCTCACAAAGCACCGACGCGCAGCCACGACAATATAAATAATATGCTCATGTCCGCGCGCAATATACTCCCCACCATAAACGATGTGGCACCGCCTTTCGGAGGTGCCACAATAGCTTTCTGTCCGGGCTTATCTTCTTGCTTTTCTGATCGCGACCGCCGCAACCGCCGCAACGATAATCACAAGCAACGCAGTCAAAATCACGCTGTCACCGGTATCGGGCGTCTCGCCGCCCTCTGAGACATCCCCGGAAACACCGGGTTCAGAAGTGTCACCTCCCTCCGACCATGTCGGAAGCTCGCGCTCGTTCTCGGGAACGGGATCGTTCTCGGGAGTGTATTCATTGAACACCTGTATCTCGGAAACAAACGAGAAGTTCCCGTATCCGTTGATGTCCCACCTGATGTTCACATACCGTCCGGAAGCGTCAAGCTCAACCGCGGGTTTAACGATGGTAACTCCGTCCGGGATCGGTATATTGCTGTTCGTACCTACGACCTCGCCGAATTCCGTCGTATCCGATGTTTGCACATAAATGTTCTTCGGCAGCGCGCAACCGGCCCCGGAGTCGTAATAAATGTGCATCACGACTTTTTTCAGACCGGTATATGTCTGACCGAGATCAAGCGTGGCGCGGTAATAACCGTCCTCACGGAAGCTGTGATGGAAGCCCGCCCAGCATGCGCCGTAGCCGGGGGTGCCCGGGTCTCCGTCTGTCAGCTCGGTGTTGTTCGCGTCGTCATAGTTGGGAGTATCCGACCAAACGCCGGTCCGCGTGTAGCTCTTGCCAAGCGCCACGTTCTCACTGTAACTGCCGGAAAGAGCAATGACATCGGTCAGCGCCGCATACGCATCACTGTAATCGCCCGAAAGCGCAGTGTCGCTCTCAAGCACTTCTATCGCAGTTTCAAGCCCCGCGCGCACTGCACGCCACGCGGTCGCGGAATAGTCGGAATATTCAAGATCCGCACACGATTTTACAAGTGCGACGAGCTTTGTTCTGCCGCCTATGGCAGCGTTCAGATCATAAAGTGCCGCGCGGTAATCGCTGCCCATGGCGTTGCCGTCCGTGGTGACTGCAACGGCTGCATCGTACGCCACCTTTACCGCATTCTCTTCCATCATGTCGTCGGTCACGGACTCGATAGCCGCCGCGAGAGCCTGCCTGAGCTCGGAATTCACCGACTCTGCGCCCTTTCTCTCGACAAACAGAAGGCTGTTACCGACGCCTCTGCCGAGCCCGTACACCTGCTCCAAAGTGCCGTTATTGTCAAGCACGATCTGCGAAGATCCGCCGCCGTCAAAATTGAAAGCGGTAACGCAGCCCGCCGCGATAAACATATCGGCAAACGCATAGCAGTCAACGCCGTTTGCTCCGTTAGCGCCGTCGCCCTCGGCCACGAGAACCACTACCGTCCCGTCCGCCTTGATGCCGAGCCCGGTGCGCGGACGCTCGATGTTGTATGCGGGAAGAGGTGTTATCGCCGACTCGACCTTAGCTCCGTTGACCACAAACGGCGCGTAAAGCACCGAGGTAACTGAGGAAGCATTCTCCATTATTTCGGCAGAGCCTTCCACAGTCTCTTCGACAGATATATCGATCTGTGATCCGACTTGGATGCTCTTTGCGTATTCGGCAAGCGGAGAATCATTCTTGACGAACAATACAAACTGATCCGCTTCGAACGGTGAATTGTAAGAGTCGGTCCTGACCTCTACCACCTCTGCGGTGCAGGTGCGACCGACCGATATCTCCGTGAAGTCCTTCTTTTCACAGACTATCTCCACGCCCGGGGTGCTTTCCACGGAATCGGTCTTTGTGCCGCAGCACGAATCCCACAGATATATGCCGTTCGCCCAAGTGGAGCTGCGCTTGTTGATAAACGCAAGCGCGGTAGAATTGTTATACGTCCACTCCTCACCGTCGACCTTGACCGTGTATGCAAGCTTGGAGCTGACATAATCCACGCTGCCGTCGCTGCCGAAAGCAAGCACATTGCCTGCCTGTGCCGTATCAGCCTGCGCGACCCTGCCATCGGTGATATACATACCATAGCCTACAAGTACACCGGTACTCATATCAAAAAATTCCGCATTCACACCGGCAATGACATTGTAATCGGTCATCGTCTCGATGCGTTCGGCAGTAGACAGGGTCTTATACCCCCATCCTGCGTTCCCGTTGTCAACATACGCCATGATCCCGGCTGTTTCCGGATCATAGACGAGTGAGTGAACGGTGCCCGTCCCGCCTTCGCTGTCGGTATAACTCTGAGTGGAATAACTGAGCCCGAGCTCTTCGAGCGACGCCACTCCCTCACTGTCGATAGCGACAGCGGGGACAAAGCAAAGAACCGCCAACAATGCAGCAAGCAGGGCAGAAAGTAGTTTTTTCGCTTTCATTTTCCTCTCTCCGTATCCTTCAGTTTTTTGTTTATATTTCGTTCAATGACTAACACAAACGGCGCCTGCGGCGAATTCACCAGTCTCAGGCAGGAAACACAATATTCAAATCTGTCAAACCCGGACACCGTCTCAAGCAGCGCCTCGCCCTCGGCACGTCCCTCGTCGTGCCCCGGATACACCGAAACGGTAAGCACCCCTCCCGGGCACAGCATATCCGACGCTGCCTTTACCGCCTTTATCGTACTCTCCCGGCGGGTGAACACCGTGCGGTCGCTCCCCGGAAGCCAACCAAGATTGAACATACCGCCGTTGAGCGGTCCTTTTATGTAACGCGCCGCGTCTGCATGTGACACGAGCAGCAGCTGCGCATTCGTCAAACCGAATGCCTCAAGCCTGCTCCGCGTCGATTCCAACGCCGCCGGCTGCACGTCAAAAGCATATACCGTGCCCTCCGGCACCAGTCTGCACAGAAACTCGGTATCATACCCGTTCCCCATGGTGAAATCCGCCACTATACCGTCAGGCGGCACACATGAGCGCAGGAAATCCTTTGCATAATCCAACAGAGAGATCAAAGCGTCACCACCTCAAACAGCTCACCTGCGACGCGCTCCTGTCTGTTTTACCATCCGCTGCGAAAGCGATGCCGTCAGTATCATCGCCCTGCGCACAAAAGCGTCGCACAGAAAGAATGCCGCAACACTGCCCACAGCCAGCAACGGAAAAATATAACCGCCTATCCTGTCTGTATCGAAAGTCAGAAGCTCTGTAAACCTCCATATCAGCAGCGCCCCGCACTCAAACGCGACAAACCGGACGACCATCGCCGCCCGACGGGTCATACGCTGCGTTATGTCAGCCAGCAAAGGATACCACCCGAAAAGCGCAGCATACGGCACCAGTGCGATATAATTAAACCCGGTCATCAAAAGCGCGGCCGACCCGGTTACGACAAAGGACAGCAGGTACGCCCACCGCCCGCGCGAGCCGCCGCGAAGCAGCATCGTCAGTGGCAGCGGAGATATCAGATACAGCACCAATTGTCCGTACGGCAACACGCACCCGGCAACGAGAAACACCGTTCCGAGCGCGGCGCTTATCGCACCCAATGTCAGATCGCCCACGGCAAGCTTTTTCATGAAAAATTTTCCTCATATGTCATGGCGTTATTATAGCATCTTGCACAGAGATTTTCAATATCATTTTTGTATTTTTTGGATTTTTTCTCGTAGCGCTGACACTCTTCCATTGTTTTTTTGACGACCCGAAAATTCCCACGGGCGGTGCGCATTCAACCGACGATCCGCGGAGTGCCCGTTTCCGGCATCGGAGAAGCCCCCTCGCGGCACAGTAAAACTACCCTTTCCACCGCCATGGCTCGGTTGAACGCCGCCAATGATGTTTCGGGAAGCACGCGGTGAGCGTCAGCCGGCTTTGTAACGACAAAGCCGCCTCTTCCGCGCAGCAGATCCGTCGCGTTCTTTCTCGCCGCGAGCAAAACGGTAAACGGCGGCGCCGTCCCTCCGTCCTTTGCGGTAAATCCGAAAAAAGCGCTCAGCGCGGCGCGGCGTACCTTTGAGCGCGTAACGGTAGCGGAAACGCACGCATCGACCAACCCGCTCAAAGTTGTTTCGGTTTCCGCGGCGGCTGTCATTCGTGAAGCAAGCTGATCTGTCATATCATACGACTTACGCAATTGCTCACGCTCCATCGTGCGCAGAGCGGCGATCACCGCCACGCCGAGTCTTTCGGTCCTGAACTCACCGGCGGCGGCAAAGATCCCGGACGCCGCCCCCGGAAGTCGCCGGCACATCTCGCCGTAGGGTAAAGACCTCAGAGAAGTGGCGCTCTCGAGCGACTGATCCCTCAGCAGCGGCAGCGTGCGGATAGCTCCCAGCCTTTCTGCCGCACGGATATACTCCGCCGCAAGCGTATTGTTCGGCTTTGAAGCGATTTTTCCGTCCACTCCGACGGAGTCAAGGTAAAGCTCTCTCGCTTTGGGATATGAAAGACTTTTGTTTTCGCGTATGAGTGCGTTCACCGCGTCGTCCGCCCCCGCGAGCGCACGTGCGGCGGCAATAACACATCCGGGGTCTTCACATCCGAAAGCCAGGGTGTCCGCACCGACCGCAGCGGCTACCGCGACTCCGGAGGACGCAAAATCCGGCGCCGACATCATGCAGTACGGAGGCGGCAGCTCCAGCACCACATCCGCGCCGGACGCCACGGCTGCGTATGCGCGCGTATATTTGTCCGTGACCGCGACTTCGCCGCGCTGAACGAGACACCCGCTCATTATGCACATCACGCGGTATCCCCGTGATTTAAGCTCCTCTATCTGTCTGAGATGCCCGAAATGGAACGGATTGTATTCGCAGATAACGGCGCAAAGCCCGCCTTTTTTTCCGTCCATACACCGAAACCTCCCGAAAAAGCTTGAAAAATAAAAAAACCGGTAGTATAATACACGTTGTTATTATACATTTCATGACCTTTGAGGTCAATACGAAAGGAATATTTTCTATGTACGTACTCGTTGTCAACGCCGGGTCATCCTCCCTGAAATACCAGCTGTTTGTTATGGAGACCG
>OLGB01004262.1_pt1 | contig 12404 bp, 7 predicted proteins | sample 1605691 | NCBI WGS metagenome assembly OLGB01 (sample SAMEA3888925, study PRJEB22519) | human gut metagenome | biome: human gut; feature: human-associated habitat; material: faeces | place: Denmark | collected 2010
CTGGGGCCGGATTACACTTGGAGGGCTGCGGCCCTCCAAGCCTCCCATGGGGTTTCTCGACAGTCTGGGCGGCCCGGCCTTTCGCCGGGCCGCCGCGCGTTTAGACTGTACGGCCACCTTAAGCGAGGGCTTATAGCTCGCTTTTTACAAGCGCCAGCAGCTTTGGCGCAAAGATGATCGCCCCTACGATTGCTGCTGCAACGGCGGCCATCAGCACGGCGCCCGCCGCGGTATCCTTGGCGATTTTTGCCCGGGGATCATACTCCGGGCAAAGGATATCCACAATGGTTTCAATGGCGGTGTTCATCAGCTCCGCCATCAGCACCACGCCAAAGAGGATAATGCAGATCATCCATTCCGTAGCGCTTAGGCCCAGCAGGGAACCAAACACAATCACCGTTGCCATGGCGGAAAAGTGGATGACCATGTTGCGCTCGCTGCGAAGGCCCGAAAGCACGCCCTCAAACGCGTAGGCAAAGCTAAACAGCAGGCGGTTATGCTCGTTTGGCTGCAAATGGCGGAAGCGCAGGCTTTCTTTGTGCGTAAAAAAGCGTTCCACGGCCGTGGTAAAAACCGCCAGATACACGACCGATATGCACACGCCGCCGGTTACGTCGGTAAAATAGTGCGCGCCCAGATAGACGCGGCTTGCCGCTACCAACGCAATGACCAGCGCAAGCAGCGCGCTTAGGATATTGCGAAGCGCATGGCTTTTGCATAGCTGCCAGATAAGCCAGATCAAAAAGCCATAGAAGCACGCCGCGGCCATGGTATGTCCGCTTGGAAAACTGGAGCCCGTTTCCGTAACGATGCGCATGACCTCCGTGGGCCTAGGGCGGGAAAAAACGTGTTTTAGGCCCAAATTGAGCAGAACGGCCACGCACAGGTTAAGCAGAATGGGAATGCGGAATTCGCGCCGCGGAACCGCGACGACCAGCCCAAGCGCAATCAATAACAAAACCAGCGGGCTTACAAGATTGGTGCAAAAGGTAAAAAAGGCGGTCGCAGAGGGGGAACGCAGGCGCGCAAGCGCCTGATATACGGGCCCGTCCAGCCACGCGACATTTTCAAGGTTCATAGCGATCAACAAAAATAACCCAAGGCAGAGCAACGCGACCAGCCATTTCCGTTTCATCCTCAGCCGTCCTTTCAGGGGAAGCGATACCTGTATCTTACCACATACAGGCGCGGTTGAACAGGCAGGAAACCCGCGGGCGCGCGTAGAAGTTTGGAAGCATCACATATGAAAGGGAGGCCGCCGCCATGTATAAAACAGGCGTTTACTTTGGCCGTTTCCTGCCGCCCCATCGCGGGCACCTCTACCAGATGATTGAAGCTTCCACGCGATGTGAAAAATTGATTGTGGTGATTTCCGACAATGCGGAGCAAACGCGGGAAATATGCGCGCGCGACGGCCTGCCAGAAATTAGCTACCGGCTGCGCAAGCAATGGATTTCACAGCAGATACAGGATATATCGCATATTGCGGTGCGCGTGCTGGACGAAACGGATATCCCCGTCTACCCCGAAGGCTGGGAAAAGTGGAGCCAGCGAATGCGCGAGGTGGTGGACGGGCCCATTGACGCTTTCTTTGTGGGGGATATGGAATACAGCGAAACCTTGGGCAAATATTTTCCCGAGGCCAAGGTTGTGCTGTTTGACCCCAAGCGTACGCGCTATCCCATTTCGGCTACGGACATCCGTGAAAACATTTTGGGCAACTGGCATTATATCTTGGGCGCGGCCCGCCCGTTCTTTGCCAAAAAGGTGCTGATCGCAGGCACGGAAAGCTGTGGCAAAACCACGCTGACCAAGTGCCTGGCCAAGCTGTACAACACCTCCTGGTCCGAGGAGGTGGGGCGGTATTATGCGCACGATTATTTGGGAAACGACGAAACCATCTACACCGACGAGGATTTCAGCCGCATTGCGCATATCCAGTTCGAGCAGGATTACCAGGCCCTGCGCACAGCCAACAAGGTATGCTTTTTTGATACGGACGCGACCTATACCGACTATTTCAGCGAGCTGTACATGGGCCACCGCAACGAGCTGGTGGAAAAGTATATTGACCCAGGCCGCTATGATTTGCTGATTTATTTGCAGCCGGATGTGAAATGGGTGGCGGACGGGCAACGCTTAAACGGCGACGAGGAACGGCGGAAAATGCTGAACAGCCGCCTGATGGATATGTATATTGCGCACGGCTTTCAGGAAAAGCTAGTGATCGTTAGCGGCGACTATTCCCAGCGGCTGGCGTGGGCGATAGAGCTTGTGGATCAACTGCTTGCGGGGGCAAAGCCGTAAGGCCCGCCGCTTCCCTCAAAAAGGGAAGCGGCCAGGTATTGACATCGTCGCACGAAGCCTCTATAATGTTCCCAGAGCCTCCTGAAGTGTGCGCCAGGGCCTTGTTTTTACCCACATTTCACAAAACGGAGCTCGCGTTTGCCGCCAGATGTCACGCCCCCGTCCGCAAGGACGCCAGGGGACGGCAGAAAGCGGCAATAGAGCACCGGCCTGCTTAACATAGCGGGTGAAAAAACGGGTACAGCGGCACTTTGGGTTCTACTAAGCCTGTCCGTTGCGGCGGGCTTTTTTTGCGCTTTGCATCATGCGGGCGCGCATGCTATAATACCCTTAACACTGCGAAAGAGGGGAACCTGACGTGATTTATAGCATTGCGATGGACGGCCCGGTGGGAGCAGGCAAAAGCAGCGTGGCCGACGAGGTGGCCAGACGGCTGAATATATTGCATCTGGATACGGGGGCGATGTACCGCGCCTTTGCCTGGTATGCGCTTAAGCAGGGCGTGAGCGCAGAGGATGAGGCGGCGCTGTGCGCGCTGGCCGGGCGCGTGCTGCCGGAGGTGCGCTACGAAAACGGCGCGCAGCATACCTTTATTGATGGAACGGACGTGACGGAGCTGATACGCACGCCGGAAATCAGCATGGCTACGAGCACGGTTTCCAAGGCGGCGGGGGTGCGCCAGGCCATGGTGAAGCGCCAGCAGGAGCTGGCGAGCAGGCAGAGCATGCTGCTGGACGGCCGTGATATTGGCACCAAGGTGCTGCCCAACGCGACGCTGAAGATCTATTTGACCGCCTCGGCGGAGGTGCGCGCGCGCAGGCGTTTTGAGGAGCTGCAAAGAAAAGGCGATCCCTCCACGTATGAGGAGGTTCTTAAGGACGTGCTTCGCCGCGACGAGCAGGATTCCACCCGGGAGGTGGATCCGCTCAGGCCTGCCGGGGACGCGCAGATTTTGGACAGCTCCTACCTGACACAGGAGCAGGTTGTGGAAAACGTGCTGCGCCGGGTGAACCTGAAGCTGGGCCATATGCCCAAAGCGGCCGAGCCCTTCACGCCCATGTACAAGGCGGCGCGCGCCGCCGCGGCGTTCCTTTTCACTTGCCTAATGCCTGCCAGGTATCACCACATTGAGCGGGTGCAGCTGGATGCGCCGTTCATTTTGATGGCCAATCACAACAGCCTGCTGGATCCCTTGGCGGTGGGGTGGAAGTGCTGCCGCTATCATATCCGCTTCCTGGGCAAGAAGGAGCTGGTGAAAAACCGCTTTGGGCGCTGGCTGTTCCAAAAGCTGCTGATGATTGACGTTGACCGCCACAACATGGATATGGCCGCCATGCGCGCCTGCTTGAAAACGCTTAGAGAGGGGCATGTGCTGGGAATCTTCCCGGAGGGCACGCGTCACAAGGAAGGCGTGATGGAGAGCATGGAAACGGGCATCGCCATGATCGCGCTGCGCAGCGGCGCGCCGCTTTTGCCCGCTTACATCAGCGATAAGCCCAGGCTGTTCAGGCGCGCGCATGTATACTATGCCGATCCCATCTATGTAAAGGACATCGCGCAAAAGGGCGTTAACAAAGAGGCCTGCGCCGAGGTGATGGAGCGCATTAACGCAGCCTATCAGGCCCTGATGGCCGAGCATGAGCGCGCTTGAGGCTTCCAGAATAAGGGTTCAAATTTTTGTGAATTTGCAGGCGAAAAAGAAGGGAAATCCGTATTGAGCGGCGAATAAGCTCCATGATATGCTCGGGAGGACGGTTTCATGCCGATTTCGGTGGCGCGGCACGCGGGTTTCTGTATGGGCGTAAAGCGTGCGGTTGATGGGGCGGTTCAGGCCGCAAAAGAAGGAAAAAGCATCGTTTCTTTTGGCGAACTGGCGCATAACCCCGAGGTGATTGAACGGCTAAAGTCCATTGGCATATCGGTTGTAAACGAGGTGGAGGAGGCGCGCGGCAAGGTAGCGCTGATCCGCAGCCACGGCGTTTCGCCGGAGGTAAAGCGCGGGCTCGAAGGCGCGGCGCAGGAGGTGATTGACCTCACCTGCCCGTTTGTAGCGCGCCTGCACGAGGTTGTGGCGCGATACAGCGAGGATGGCTCGCCCGTGATTTTGGTTGGGCAGAGCGATCATCCCGAGGTGGTGGGCACCATTGGCTGCGGGCGCGGGCCCGTGTATACCGTGCACGACGTTGAGGAGGCGGCCAGGCTGCCGCGTATGGAACGCGCGCTGGCCGTATCGCAAACCACCTTTCCCAAGGAGCGCTGGGAAGCCATATTGCCTGTGCTTAAGGAGCGCGTGAAAGCGCTCAGCGTGCAAAACACCATCTGCACTGCCACGGCCTTGCGGCAGAACGAGGCCAAGGAACTGGCCGCGCGGGTGGACGCCATGCTTGTGGTGGGCGGCTTGGGAAGCGCCAATACGCGCAAGCTGTATGAAACCTGCAAGGGCATTTGCAGCCGTACCCTGTTGGTAGAGCGCGCGGCGGATATACCGCCGGGCTTTGCAAATATCCATTTGGAATCCATTGGAATTACCGCCGGCGCGAGCACGCCGGATTGGTCACTTAAGGAGGTTGTCACACGCATGACTGACAAGGAACAATTCGACCGGGTTTCCACCGAGGAGGCGGAAAAGGACAGCTTTATGGCTGACGTGGAAGCGACTCTGGTCAAGATCAGGCCTGGGCAGACGGTGAAGGGCACCGTGGTGCAGATCACCGACGACGAGGTGTGCGTTAACATCGGCTTCAAGAGCGATGGCCTGATCAAGCGCGAGGATCTTGTGACCGAGGATGTGAAGCTGGGCGACGAGATTGAAGTGGAGGTCGTCAAGGTAAACGACGGCGAAGGCAACGTATTGCTGTCGCAGCGCAACATCTTGAACCGCAGGGCCTTTGCCGAGCTTGTCCAAAAGCACGAGAACAACGAGTATGTCGAAGGCGTGGGCAAGGAGGTCGTCAAGGGCGGCCTGATTTGCATGGTCAACGGCATCCGCGCTTTCGTGCCTGCGTCGCAGCTCTCCAACCGCTATGTGGAAAAAATCGGCGAGTTTGTGGGCCAGACCCTCAAGCTCAAGATTATCGAAATGGACGAGCAGAAGCGCCGTATCGTGGCCAGCCGCCGCGCCGTTGTGCGCGAGGAGGCCGCCGCGAAGAAGGCCGAGGCTTGGGCCCGCCTGCAGGAGGGCGAGGTTGTGCACGGCATCGTGCGCCGCCTGACCGACTTTGGCGCGTTTGTGGATCTGGGCGGCGTGGACGGCCTGATCCATGTGACCGACCTGAGCTGGGCGCATGTGAAGCATCCTTCCGAGATCGTTTCGCCTGATCAGGAAGTGGATGTGAAGATTTTGAGCCTGGATCCCGAGCGCGAGCGCATTCAGCTTGGCCTCAAGCAGCTGCAGCCCAAGCCTTGGGATTTGGCGCCTGAAAAGTATCCTGCCGGCGCCGTGGTTACCGGCAAGGTTGTGCGGATCACTACCTTTGGCGCGTTTGTGGAGCTTGAGCCCGGCATCGACGGCCTGGTACACATCAGCCAGTGCGCCGCTACCCGCATCAATAAGGTGGAGGACGCCGTGAATGTAGGCGACGAAGTACAGGTGAAGGTGCTAAACATCGATCCTGAAGCAAAGCGCATCAGCCTGAGCATTCGCGCGCTGCTGGAGCCCGAACCCGCTCCCGTGGAGGAAGCGGAAGAAGCCGCTCCTGCATATGACGGCGGCGAGGAAGCCGTTCCCGTTGACATCGAGGCCGTTGGCGCCGCTTTGGAGGCCGAGGCCCAAACCAACGAGTAAGAGCTTGCACAATTGAATGACTGTCCCGCGTAGCTTGCTGCGCGGGGCTTTTCGCACATTTTCGGCAAAAACCGTTTAAAACCCGCTAAGGAAAATCATTGCAAAAGCGAAAAGCGTGTGATATAATTCAAGTACTGATGGTCAATCAGATCTTTGATAGCTATACGGTTTGATGGAGAGAGGTTCTTTGTGCGCTACGCGATGCTTTTGAAACCACATCCAAATGCCCGGTACCGCCAATCCCTTGAAAAGCTGGCGTTACTCGAGCTTGAAAGCATGCTTGCCGCCTGGAATGTGCCTCATACGCCGCCAAGGGTGCAGGCGCTGTCGGGGGAACCGTTTCTGGTATTTGAATCGGATGAGCTGAAAGGAGAGGTTTGGCGCGCGTTGTCGCGCCATTCGGCCATCTGTATGGCTGCGCAGCTGCTGGAAGGCGGCTTGCTTAGGCCTGTCTTTCGGGAGCAAGCCGGCTTTCTGCCGGATGATTTGCCCCAGGTGCTGAAATACAAGGGAAAAACCAATGCGGATTTTACGTACATGCTGTTGCACTGTGCGCAGGCCGCGTCCGCGTTTGCGCGTGCGCGCGGGCCTTTGTGCGTGTTGGATCCCATGTGCGGCAAGGCGACCACGCTTTTTTGCGCCCTGTGCGAGGGGAATAACGGCGTGGGCGTGGATGTTGACAGAAAGGATTTGTTGGAGGCGCAGGGGTACCTTGAACGCTCCCTGCGGTTGCACGGCGTGAAGCACAAGCGCAAGGAAGGCTCCCAAACCCTGAGCGGAGGCGGAAACGCCCAATGGGTTGAGTATAGCGCGGCGGAGGACGCGCAGGCGATGCGTGAAGGCCACGCGCGCACATTGCGGCTGCTCAACGGCGATGCCGCGCGGCTTGCGGAAATGCTTCGCCCGGAAAGCGTTCATTTGATTGTGTGCGACCTACCCTACGGCGTGCAGCACGCTCCTCATGCGGGCGGAAGGGTTTCAACGCTTGTGCGGCTGGTGGAAGGGGCGCTTCCGGGATGCGAGCGCGTGCTAAAGCCCGGCGGCGCGATAGCGCTCGCGTTTAATCAAAACACGCTTGACAGGGCGGCGGTTGTTCGCGCGATGAGCGCCGCTGGGCTTGAAGCGTTGGAGCAGCCGCCCTACGGCGATTTTTCGCATTGGGTAGAGCAGGCGGTGCAGCGCGACGCGGTTATCGCCCGTAAAAAAGAAAAAGTATAAAGTGTCTTGCTTTGCTTTACGTAAAAAGTGAACGGTTTGAAACGAAGTAAGGAGGGTTCACATTGCAGAATGCAGAACTGCAGGCCATGACGGTTGTACAGCTGCGCAAGCTTGCCAAAGAGAACGGCGTGAAGCTAAGCGCCGGGATCGATAAATCCGGGATCGTCGCCCGGCTTGCGGATGCGCTGGCAGAAGAAGCCGAGCCGGTGAAGGAGGAAGCCGGGGCCGCGGCGGAAGCCGCAACCGTCGTGCCTGAGCAGGCGGCTCCCGCGCAAACGGAGCTTGAGAAGCTACAGGACGCGCCCCTTTCGGCTGATGTTACGGCGGTTACACCGGGTTCTGGCTTTCGCCCGTGGAACAATGCGCAAGATCAAGGGGCGTTCCGTCCCGTATACCGTCAGGCATGGCAGGCGCGTTCTACCACGCCCCGCGACCCTGCGCAGAAACCCGCTTGGCAGCAAACGCGCCCCGCTGGTACAGTAAACCGTTTTGGCCCGCAGTCGCGCGTAACGCCGCAGCAGTCCGAGGCAGAATCCGCTGATGAGCTTACGCCTGTTATGCAGCCTGCCGAGCAGCCCCGCCCCGCGCCGGAAAACGCTCCCAAGCTGGACGGCTACCGCTTGGGCTACCGCGCCGCGCCGCAACGGCCGGCCTATCAGAACCGCAACGATTATGCAGGCCGGGATTCCAACTATGGCGGCTACCAGCCGCGCAACTACCAGCAAAACAATTATGGCTATCAGCCGCGTAACGGCTATTCGCAAAACAATTACCGCAACCAGGGCGCGGGCTATGGGTACCAGCAGCGCCCCTATCAGCAAGCGCCGGAAGTGAATTACAACGACGGCCTGTACCGCATGGCGCGCGATCCCCAGTTTGCCGAGCAGGCGGAAAGCGGCCAGCTGCCCGATTTGCTCAAGGTGCAGGAAAGCGAGCCCGCCAGCGGAATTTTGGAAATCCTGCCAGATGGGTATGGGTTCCTGCGAGGGCACACGCTGCTGCCCGGCAAGAAGGATATTTACGTATCCATGGCCCAGATACGCCGCTTTGGTCTGCGCACGGGCGATTATGTGGAGGGTAAAGCCCGCGCCCAACGCGACAGCGATAAATTTGCCGCCCTTTTGACCGTGGAAAAGCTAAACGGCCGCGACGCGGAGGAAAACCCCGACAGGCTTTCCTTTGAGCAGCTGGTGCCGGTATATCCCGATAAGCGCATCGTTTTAGAGAGCGGCGAGGCGAACGCGAACATGGCCATCCGCCTGGTGGATTTGATTGCGCCGATTGGGTTTGGCCAGCGCGCAATGATTGTGGCCCCGCCGGACAGCGGCAGGCTGAGCCTGCTGCGGGAGATTAGCCGCGCCATTAAGCGCAACGACGCCGCAGCAGAGGTGTTGATGCTGCTGATCGATATCGCGCCTGAGGAAGTGACGGAGATCCGTGAATCTGTGGACGCCGAGGTGTTTGCCTCTACCTTCGCGGATTCCCCGGATACCCAGACCCGCGTGAGCGAAACCATGCTGGAGCGCGCCCAGCGCCTTGTGGAGGATGGGCGCAACGTGGTAATCCTGCTGGACAGCCTGACCAAGCTTACGCGCGCTTATCAGGCGGCGTTGGCCCAAGGCGGCAGGCCCATGACCAACACTGTAACGCCCGCCGCCCTGGTGCGGCCCAAGCGCTTTTTTGGCGCGGCGCGCAACACACGCGACGCTGGCAGCCTGACGATGATTGCCACCATTGCTGTGGAAACGGGCTCGCGCGTGGATGACATCATCTATGAGGAGTTCAAGGGGACCGCGAACATGGAGCTATTCCTGTGCACGCGCCAGCCAGGCGACCCGGTTTATCCCATGATCGATTTGCAGCAAAGCGGCACCAAGAAGGACGATATGCTGCTAAGCGACGAGCAGAAGGAGGGCCTCAAGGCCATCCGCAAGGTGCTGGGATCCACCACCAACGGCGAGGCCGTTGTACAGCTTATTGATATGATGCAAAAAACGCGCTGCAATGCCGATCTGCTTAACCGCTTGCAGGATTGGATTGCGCTTTGGGAAAAAAGCGGTTACTTGAAGCGGTGACCATGCGTTTCCCTTTCTGCCCCGTGCGCCATGCGGCCGCGGGGCTGTGTTGTTATACCAATACGCGGCCTCAAATGGGGGAATGGAAACGCCGTAACAGGAAAGCCTATGCTTTAGGCCCGTATATTGTTACAGGCCGAAGGCTGGCAAAGCCTTGACGCAAAAGGTGTTTCGTGCTATCTTTGACACTGAGGGCGTAGCCCTGTTTTGAAAGAATGATCGAGGTGTAACGATGACCGAAAACCGCTCCGGCCCGCGCAGCCGCACGCAGCGGCTCTATGCCGCGCGGGGCATGAACCCTGCGGAGGCGGAAGACCCTATTCCTACCGACGCGGTACAGCCCAATATGCCTGAAGAGGAACAGCGGGAAAGCTATGCGGATTACACGCCCAACGAGCCCGTAGAGGCCCGTAGGGAGGCGACGCCTACGGCTGATTTTTCAGCCTATTACCGTCCCGGCGGCGCTGGCGATGGCGCGGGGGAGGAGCCCGCCTTTGCGCCGCCGCCGAAGCTGGATTTTGCGGGGTACGAGGCCCAACCCTGGGGAAATGAACCGCAGGACGCATCGGCTGGGAACGTGTATCACCCGCGCGCGGCCACCTGGGCCGATACGGCGCGGCGCGGGATTCTTAGCGCGGACGATTTGGGTTATCAGGTGCGCGAGGAGCCGCCCCGGAAAAGCAGGCGCGGAAAGCGCCTATGGCGTGCGCTGCTGGCTGTGCTCGCGGGGCTTGTGCTGCTTGTGGGCGCGGGGTGGCTTTTGCGCGGGCAGATTGCGCAATGGCTGGGCATGGAAGGCGACGGGCCCGCGCCAACAGCCGAGGTATTTGAGGCCGTTACCACGCCCCAGCCGGTGAAGGGCTATGACGCGGCCCCCTCCGTGGAGATTGCGCAGGGCACGCAGGCCGCGATTGCCAAAATCAGCGGCACAGTAAATATGGAAACCTACGCTGTGACCGACACGCATGTGATCACCCGTACTGCCCGGGCGGAGGGGAACTATGATTATTACGTGTTTACCGCGGCGGAGGGCAGGCTGCTTTGCTATTTTGAGGGTTTGGGCCCACAGGGCGTGTTGCCCCAGGAGGGCGGCGGCTTCTATGTGGAGCAGCGGCCCTATCTGGTTGGGGCCGGCGGCTCGGCGCTGATTCGCACGGCGGATTTGGAAAGCCTGCTGGGCAGCGAGGTGCGCCTTCATCCCCTGTACCATGGCTGGAGCATTGCCGAAAACATGGCCACGGGAGCTGTGAACTACCTCAATGGGAGCGGGCAAACGCTAAGCACGTTGTGGTTTTGCCGGGCATTCCCCTTTACGGGCGAATATTCGCTGGCCTATGTGGATACCGGCGGAACTGCGGATCCCGAGCAGCGCTATTTGCTGTACGTGCTCGGCGCGGACGGCACCATGAGCCGTTGGCTCGCGGCCATGGATACGCGGGATGTGGCGGCTTCCGCATTAGGGATGGCCTACATGAGCGACGGCAGGCTGTACCGTCTTCCGGATACCTCCGCGCCGGTTGTAACGAGCGACCGGGTGGATGCGTATCTGGATTGCGACGCAATGGTCGTGCGCGACCCACAGAGCGGCAAATACGGCCTGTTTGTGCATGGCGAGCAGCATTATGATTTTGCTTACGATAGCATTCGTCCCGTTGAAAGCGATATGCAATGGGCGGAAAGCACGCTGGATGGAGAGGGAGGCAGCTTTACCATACACGCGGTAACGGGCGCGGCTTATCCGCAGCCGCTTTCCCATTCCTTTGTGCTGGAGCGCGACGGGCAGAGCGAATATGTGGCGCTGTCCACGCAATCGGTGTATCCCATCCGGCTGGATGGCGAGTTTTAGGAGGCAGGATGGCTATGAAACGTATTGGCGCGCTGTTTGCCGCGCTGCTGGTGCTGGTTGCGGGCACTGTTTTAGCGCAGGAAGAAGTTGCCGTAACCCAGGATGTGGGCATCGACGGCGTGCAGGTTGAGCGCAATCATCTGGAAAAGAACGACGGGCAGCGGCATATCGCCGTGGATTATCCCACCTTTGTATGCGATGACGCACACTTGCAGCAGTATTTGACGGACAGCGTCACCGCCCCCATCCAGGCGCTGTGGCAGAATAGGCAGCAGGCGGATGAAATCCGCGGCGGGTACAATGTGTCGCTGGAGATGGAGGGGCTGCTTTCGGTTGAGGCCTCTGTGCGCAGCCAGGCCGCTGGGGAACAGGCGGCGCAAACCGATTTTTTCTCCCTGCTTGTGGATTTGCAGTCGGCAAGCGCCGTTGCGCTGGCAGATCTGTTCGCCGAGGACGAGGACGGCGTTGCGCAGGCTATCCACGAGGCGGTGTTTGAGGCTGCGGCCGGTCGGGAGCTGCTGCTGGCGGAAATCACGGATGCATCGGAGGTAGGAACGCCGGATTCGTACTATGTGGCTGAAGCGGCCCTGCGTGTGTTCTACGCCGAGGGGCGTTTGAGTGAACAGGCTGTGGCCCTGGACATCCCCTGGGAGGATTTGGCGGTTACCTATGCGTTTGCGCCGGGCGAAGCGTCCGTGCCGCTGGAAACAGCCCAGCCTGTGGAGCAGCTTGTAACCGCAACGCCCCAGGCGGTTATAATCGCGTCCCCCGCGCCCACCCTTACGCCTGCGCCCGCGACCTTACAGCCGAATTTTTCACTCGCGCCCGTGGTTACGCCCACGCCCATGCCCTTGGCCGGGAATGACGCGATTGTGGTTGACGTGCTTACGCACGGCCTGTGGAAGCCGCTGGGTACGGATGGCGAAACCTATTACCAGTTTACCGAGGACGGAAAGCTGCTAACCGTTAGGGTAAGCGATTATACCGTGACCGATGGCGCGCTTGTTAGCGACGCGTTGAACGGCACGCTGGATATTGGCAGCGACAGCGCCTTTACGCTGCGCGGGCAGGATGGGTCGCTTAGCGGCTATGTGCTCAACCGCCAGGGAGAGCGGGTGGCTCCCGAGGAATTTGTCACGCCCAGCCCCACCCCAGCGCCCACCCCTACGCCCAG
>OLGB01004276.1_pt1 | contig 12351 bp, 12 predicted proteins | sample 1605691 | NCBI WGS metagenome assembly OLGB01 (sample SAMEA3888925, study PRJEB22519) | human gut metagenome | biome: human gut; feature: human-associated habitat; material: faeces | place: Denmark | collected 2010
AAAAACACTGGACCAGACTGGGAATAACAGACTTTAAGAATATCAATCAACTAGTAGCAACAGGCGCTGAACTTACACAAATACAAAAGATGGTTTATGGCGTAAACGAAATTCAAAAGGGTGTTCTGTTAATTGCACAACAGTTGTTTGTAATGGCGAGCCCTCATTTACCGAATGCCGAAAGGATTCGTAGAGAGCTAGCACAAGCGGTATATACGTTTAAGGCAAAAAATATACTACCAAAATCCAGATAATTTAGAATGGAGGAATTATTATGGGAAGCAAAAAGAGTGGAATTTTAGAGAAAATTAAGGAAGGTGACCAGATCGGAAGCGAAGCAATTGAATCCGGAGAGCAGTTAGAGGGCGATGGAAGCGAAATCAAATCGCTTTTAGATGGAATTGACACCTCTATGGACGAAGATGATCTCTCTGCGGTCAAAAGCGCAGAATCGGGTTACAGCTCTGATTTTAAATCCGCTTTCAAGGAAAATGTTGAAACAAAAGAAGCTGATATGGAAGGCATTGAAGGCGAAGCGTCGGACTCAGCCAGTGAGGAACTCGAAAGAGTAAATGATGCCACAGATAAGTTCAAAGAAATGTCTGGCGTCACTGATATTGGACGCAGTAACGCCGAAGGCGCTGCAGATAAAATGAGAAACAGCGCCACCGAATATGAAAATTTTGTATCAGAGGCAACTTCCATTGTAGAAGATACCAAAGGTGAGGTGGATTCTTTAAAGAGCTCTATTGAAAGCATCTTTGGATAAGATTTGCATTTAGGAGACTACTATGAAAATCCGTGAATTGACACAAAAAGCGGAAAACTTAATAGAACAAGGTAAGAATGCGAAGCAAAGACAGATTCATTACCAGCAGCAAACCAACTCAGCGCGAGCTAAAGTTAAGTCTGCCTATGATAGACTTGAAGCTGCATCAGAAACCGATGAAGAAGGGAATCCAATTGGAGATGTAAACAGTGCAAGACTTGAACTTTATGCAGCACAAGCGTTTCTTGAATCGGCAGAAGCCAATCTTGCGAAAGCTAATCAACAGGTTAAAATTGTTGGACAAAAAAAAATGGATGCAGTCCGTGAGATTGAGAAATATGAAAATGTTGAAGAAGGTAATATGTCAAAATTGGCCGAACTGCAGAAAAAACGCTTCGGAGCAAACGCCAATGCCTTTATGGCAGATCTTGCGGCACGGATGAACTCTGGCGAACAAGCCCGCCAGCAATTACTTTCAAGCATGGGCATTGCGACAAGTACAAGGACGTTTTCAGCGGGTCATGTCACTGGTAATGGGAGTTCTTATTCTAATGCTGCAAATCAGACCTCTGATGAAACGGATGTCCCTATTGGTTCGTTTTTCGGAAAATGGTCGCGCAGAAAGTCAAAGCATCAACGCGATATTGCACCGCTATCGTCTGCAGGCGAGCCATATCCTACAAAATACAAATCTGTTAATGAGTTGAGCGAGGAAGTATGGGTTGCAGCTAAGCATTACCAGGAACATCATAACGACTATAATTCCGTCATGCGACAAGGTGGAACATCAGATGATATTAAACGAATGAAGAATATTATTGCTGAACACCAAATTGCAGAGGATACAGTTTTTTGTCGTCGTGCATCACTAAAAGATCTTGGTAAGGAGTTAGAAAATTGTCCGTGGAGCGATTTGGTTGGTAAACGATACCAGTTCCAAGGAATTATGAGTGTAGCTAAAGATGGCAATGACAAGATGGCAAGAGATGGTGTCGTTTTCAAAATTATTGCTCCTAAAGGAACCCCTGGATTAGACCTTGTTGATGTCGGATATTTTTCCGAGGCAATGTTTGATTCGCCGCTTTGTTATATAGAAAAGGTAGAAAAGACTGGTCCCAGTCACAATACGCCATACATAACAGTAAGAGTTTATTCTTCAAAGTCATACCATAACATTGTTGATGAATTAAAAGGTAACGGTGTGCAGCATAATCCAATTCAACCATTTGGACGGGAAAGAACAAGTGAAGAAATTGCTGATAGGATCAGCGGAGGCGATCTTACAGAAGGTTCATGTTCCTCTTTAGCGTTGGCTTTTCCCGGAAACGAAATTGGGTATGATGTTTTGGATTTTCGCGATGGTTATAGTCGAGAATATTTTTCAAGGCGAAGTTCTATTGAAAAAATTGCAAATCTTTCAGGCGTCACTTCTTTGACTGAATATGGAAGTGATGATGTGACTTGTGTTAGTAGGTTGCTGCAGAGCACTGAGAAAGGGAAAAACTATTATTTGGTAGACCCCGCTAAAAAGGCAAAACGTCTGCTTTTTGATAATTAGACAAAGCAATAATTATTTTGAGTATCTTGAATTGCAACACCCGGGAAGTGGCAATGGATGGCATCCTCTCAATGAAAGTATATTGATGAATCGTTTTGGATGTTCACGTAACAGACGTTATGAAAACTCAAGTTTCTTGATAGATACGAGTTCTTTGGCAAACAGCCAAGAGTTTTTAGACATTTTAGGCTATATAAATACAAATAATTATGAGCAAAGAAAGGGAGCGTCCGGAAATGTCAAATGAAAAGTTAAAATTTGAATGGGTAGATAACCCAGACCGTATAGGTGAGAGACTGTTTACTTTTGATGGGAAAAAAATATATAACTTATTCCGTGATTATCCACATGCGCTCTCCCCGATAGAAAAAGAATTGTTCGACAGAGAAAACCCTTACTGGGTAGATTTCTTTAAAGACAGGATTAAATAGTCAAACTATATATTCAGCAAACTAATAAGTGGAGGAAGAAACAATGAGCAATGAAATGACAACTGTAAACACCTCGCAAACGCAGGACGAGCAAATCAAAAATTGGTCATCATGGAAAGGCTGGAACGCAACTATAAACGAGCATTCCGCAGTTGTTGGCATGCAGTTTTTGAAGGAACTCTGTGAGGCATATCAAACTGCGCTTACCAAGACGAAAGAAAAGTATGAGGAGGATAAGAAACGAATTTATGATCAAAACAGTTCTAATCTGACATCGATTAAGAATCGCGAGGAGGAAACTATTCGCAATTTAGCAAAAGAACGCGACGAGGCTATGAACGTTATTGCTGTGTGCGAAAAAGAATCGTATGTTACATATCATGATGATTTGGAAGAATACTTGAAGAATAATGAGTCGAAGGGATTCCTTCGTAAAATTATTGAGAAAATGATTGCGGGACAAACTTCTGCTATGGAAAGTAGTATGCAAGCTTCTTATCAGCAGACGCAGGCTATTCGTGAGAAGTTGTCAGCCGCACTGAATGCTCAGTGCAAACAGCAGGAGCTGCTTTATCAAGAAAAAACCAAACAAGCAAACGCTGCAGCTGAACTTGCTTGCTCCAAAGAGTCTGTTCGATATAATGCGGAAATGGAGAAGCTCCAGAGCGATTTCAAGAAAACGACCTCGGAGATGGATCAGCAGTTCCGTAAAGCTCTTAATGAAGTAATGAGCGATTCTGATATTGGATCTTATACAAATATGGTCCTTTCCTCCATTCCAGCATTTGAAGGCTATACTTGTTCTACAGATATTCCCGAATGTGTTTATTTCGGTGATGTGACTATGAATATTGCTCAAGAAACAAGCCTTAATCCAGAAGTCTCTCAGCTAATGACAGAGGAAGTTGGCAGAGCTCTTGACGTCTCTACTCCGGGCGTAATTACAGCAAGGTTGCCATATTGTCAACGACTTGATGATGGTATATCATTGTTCCTTAACTATTCACCGTCCGAGCGAAAGCTTTATCAAGATCATCTTAGAATGATGCTTTTGAAGTTGTTTATGGCCTTTCCTGCCGGCAAATTAGAAGCAACAATGATCGACCCTCTAGAGCTTGGTGAAACCTTTTCGATGTTTACAAAGCTGGGAGAAGAACAGTCTAGGATTATAGATACAAAGATTTGGTCACAAGAGAAAGACATCTCTGAGGCTATTAATATCCTTCGTCAAAAATTGGAAACCATGACTCAGGCTTATGGCAATGACAAAGCCACCAGATTGAAAAAAGAACCAGTGCGTGTACTTGCAATCACAGACTTTCCAACCGGATTTACACAGAATGCGCTTCAGGACCTCCAGGCTATCGTCCGTAAAAGTGCTTCGTATGGTGTATGTGTGTTTATTTGGGCTAATAGCGAGGAAATTGCTAAACTTCAGGCTTCACAGCAGTCCATTTTCAATGAAATTAAACAGATGTTACATGTTGCCTCTGCCACTGACAATGGTGAATTGATACTTGAAACTGCAAAATACGAAAACGTATATCTCCACTTAGACTCCATCTCTAAAGCACAAGATTATACTCACGCAATTATCAGTATTTTGTCAAAAGGCATTCATAATTCTCATAAAAAGGTTGAGCGCTTTGTTGATATGTATAATGGTATCGAAGATCCAAATAACTGGTTTGCAGAAAATACAATTAGTGAATTTTCAATTCCGATCGGTATAAAGGGCGCAAACACAATTGTTAAGATGATTGTCGGCAAAACCGATGGGAGTACAGCTCATCACGCACTTATTGCCGGTCAAACTGGTTCCGGTAAATCCACATTACTACATACCATCATCATGAGCACTTTGCTTAACTATTCTCCAGACGAAGCTCAGCTATATTTGGTTGACTTTAAGGAAGGTGTTGAGTTTAAGACCTATTCCAAACTGAATCTTCCTTCTATCCGTGTTGTGGCTATCGATTGTGAACGCGAATTTGGTCTTAACATCTTGAAAGAACTTCAGAAAGAGATGAAAAGACGCTACGATCTGTTCAAGCGTGAAGCGGATCGAGAAGAGATTTCTGATTATCGCAAAGTTACTGGTAAGAAGATTCCGAAGATACTGGTTGTGTTTGATGAAGTGCAGGAACTGTTCCGCGGTGCTTTTGATGACAGCATCAGTAAGGAATGTGAAGGCATTCTCGGTGAATTGCTTACACTTGGTCGAGCTGCAGGCATTCATATTATATTGGCTTCTCAGAATTTCAATTTAATATCTTCGATTAAACCGACATTATTTGCTCATGCAGCAATCAGAATAGCCATTAAAGGCTCCGAGGATAGTGCAAGCTCTGTTTTGGGTGATAGCAATCCTGGGGCAAAGCAACTGCAAGACGGAGCTACTGGTGCAGCTGTTTATAACGATGCGAGTGGCAAAGAGTCCGCAAATGTTATTTTCCAGGTCGGATACTTGGAGAAGGAGGAGCGCGCCAAGTATTTAAACAAATTAAGTGCTTTGCAAAACAATGAAGCATTTGCCAAAAAGTATAAGGACAGGACTCGCGTTTTGCTTACAAATGCGGAGGACGATATTTTTAATGTCTTTAACCAGTTAATCATTAATAAGAAAGTAGCACAATTGGACGATGATGCTACAAGATATTGTCTCACAATTGGTGATGGATTTGAATTGAATCGCAAGTTTAAGATTGGCATTGCGCCTCGCGTACGACAGAACTTGCTTATGATTGGTAACGACGAAAAGCGTGCAGCGAGTATGTTCTATTTTTCCATACTCAGCTTGCTATATGATGAGCTTGGAAACGTTAATGTTCGTAAAGACAACCAGCTTATCCACCTTATCGACCTTGCTGTTGAGGATGAGTACATCGAACCAGGTAATACTAATTTCAAACACATTGAATCTTCGTTTCCTAAACAGGTAAAACGTGTTGGAATGCGTGATATGAATGACCTCATCAGTGTCACATATGACACATTGATTAGAAGAATGGATGGCATAGAGTCCACAAATGAGAGATTATTTCTCATGTTCTTCGGTATCAACAGAGCCCATAAGCTCGTAAGTGGCAATATGTATGAAGATAGTGAGAACGGTGAAATGTCTACACTATCCAAGCTTACCGAAATCATGAAACACGGTGCGCGATTTGGCATCAATTGTATTGTTTGGGGTGAAAACCTTGCAGCGACAAGTAAAGTTATTGGTGCCAGTATTGAACGTGATTTTGCACAACGGATTGCTTTTTTTACTGACAACGCTACAATGGAACAACTTGTTATGGAACAGAATGGAAACGCTTTGAGACCCACAACTGCAGTTTACATGAATGTGGATGATGATGTTAAAAATACACATTTCAGACCTTATGAAATTCCTGCAAAAGTTTGGGTTGATAAAATTGCAAAAACCTATCGTGAATTTGAATAAGTTGGAGGAATTATACGATGAATGACATTCAGGCTAAAGAAAATATATATAACGCGACAACCGCAGCAGTTAAAAAACAGGAAGAAAGTCTTTCTACAGCAGCGGCGCAAGTAGATCAAGTTAAATACATATATCTTCACAACATGGTACATACCGCGGTGCTAAGCGAGAAGGATAGAAGAAAAAAGGACTTGTTAGCTAAGCTTATAGCTTTGGGCATTTCAGCAATAATCGGTTTAATTTTGTTTCTGATTAACAATGTTGCCGGCATTGTCTTTATTGCCATAGTAACTTTTATCGGAGCGTTCGTAAAGCAGCGAACTGGCGGTGCCAAAGTTGCCAACTACAATAACAGAAAAGCATTTTTCTCAAAGTATGCTGATGCCGTTTCTGCAGACGAGCAATTAAAATGGAAGAATGAGTCCGCATCTTACACAGACGATACTAATGACTCTACAGATGATTGATGCTGTCCAAAGTGTGCTGAGATGAACGATAATATTGCCAACTTCTGCATTTCCTGCAGAATTAAGAAAACATAAAAATATTATATCCTTTGAGGAGACTACATATGTTCGGATTAGTTAGACCTTATTACAAAAAAATGATTAAGCAAGAAAAATGTGAATACAAATGTTATTATTGTGGTCTTTGCATGGGTATGGGAAGAACAATGGGACTTCTTTCTCGTTTCCTTATCAATTACGATGTTTGTTTAGCGTATTTGGTGGCTGATTCGATTTCTCTGGACACAGATATTAAAACAGCACGGTGTCCATTTTCTCCAATCAGATGGGTCAAATATAGGGATAACCCTGTTTTGTTGGATAAACTATCTAGCATTAACTATATCCTCACCTATCATAAAGTGAAGGATGATATTGACGATGATGATAGCTTAATTGCAAAATTTGTCGAGTGCCTAATGAGAAGAAAATACAATAGCCTTAAGGAGATTAATGAACATACAATTTGCGTAGTAACAGCGGGTATGCAGGCTATAAAAACGGCAGAGTCATCTGACGAAAGGATTAGTGTTCGTGATTCAGCGCTACCGTTCGGCAAGTTACTAGAAGGGGTAATGACAGGTTGCTTAGAAAACCCAGAAGATGATAAAGTATTCACTACACTTTGCAGATATCTGGGAATGTGGATATATATCGTTGATGCCTGTGTAGACCTAAAAAAAGACATAGAGCAGAACAAATATAATCCTCTTAAGGCAGGATACTTTAATGCTACAGTTGAAGATATAGTTGAATTACGTAAGGAGGAAATCATCGGTTTCTTGACAAGCTGCAAACAATCGATGCAGCAACTTTTGGAGATATTTTCTTGCGGCAAAAATGAGGGACTTGTACACATTCTTTTTAAGTACCTTTTGCCACAAGATGTTGTTGAAATGCTTCAGTAGGAGGACATTATGGATATTTATCAAATTCTGCGCGTTCAGAAAAATGCCGATAGGGACGAATTGCAGGCCAAATATTTAAGAATGCTTGATTCTTATCAGATGACTGCAACATTTGCTGAGGAACAAGAAATCGCGGAAATTGCACGAACAAAATTGAAACAACTCACCGCAGCGGGAAAAGAATATGGCTTATATAATGAATATACCGAATCTAATACGACTATTACTCAGCAGGCTAACATCAGTTCAATAAAACTTGCCCTTAATAGTAGTGGGTGCAATGTCGCAAAATTAAAAGAAAGCAACATTTTAGGTAAAATTGATGCACTTCCGGAAAGCGCGGAAAAGCATTATCTTAAAACTGTGGTAACACTTCGTATTGACAGTAGCTTTCAAGGCTGCCAAGACGCTGTTGTAGAATTAGATCAAGCGATAAATTTAGATCCATCCAACGAAGCATATATGGGCTTATTGGATGCTATTATTGAACAGATTCAGGCTTACGAGCAACGGCAAAGAGAAAAAGCTGCCGAAGAGGAACGTGAACGTCAAGAGCGAGAAAGACGAAGCCAAGAGGCGGTCGCAGAGGCTCAGAGAAAGGAATTTTGGGATTCAGCAGGACCGTGTTTAGGCAGCCTTGGTAGTGTAGCACTGGTGTGCTGGTGTGGATGTGAATGCTGTAGGTCCTCTGGCTGCAGGGCATGCTGTTAATGAGGTGAATTATGGAATATAAAAGAGTTACATATCTTCTTTCATTGCTTCATTCTGCAACCGAAGGAGAAAAAAAAGAACAAATCGGAGAACTGTTTAAGCGTGCCGTCATATCCACAGATGAATATCAAAAATTAAAAAAAATTCTTCTGTCAACTTCCTTTATAGGAATTGACGGCGCTGATAAGCTCAAAGAATGTGAACAGACCCTGAAGAGGTCGATTGCGGACATTACAAATGCGACGGATAATATTAGGCATTTGAATCTGCTAATACAACAGATCGAAAACGAATTAAAAAATGCTGATGAATTACTCTCTGCTCCCTACTTTTTTGATGATGACTTTATAGCAGTTAAATCGGAGTCTGTGGATCTGTACAATCGATTCTATCGTACATTAGCAAATTGCATTTGCTATTATTTGATGTCTCAGTTCGGAGTGAAAGCTATTAGAAATTTGACTTTTAATAATAAAGCTAAATTTCAAGATATAGTTCGTTTAGTAAATCAGCAATATGGTAATGAATTACTTATGAGTTGCCAAGATAAGAAACCGCTGACTTGGGAAATAACAAAAACAAATTTCGTCGCAGATAATTTAATATTATATGACGGATATAAATTAGAGTACTCAGAAACGCCGTTAAATTCATTGCTACAAGAGGTTGAGTCGGATGGATACTATCGTCTTTCTCCTTATGTTTTTTCGGCAACTTCACCCGCAGCGCAAACACCATTTGTTGGAATAGGAAATATTCTTGGAATTGATGCAACCAATGGTTTATCTCTACTCGACTCGGAAATTGTTACCAGTCTTCCAGTTTCAGCTTTTACAGCGGAGTTTGAACCAACTGACTTGCTCGGAGCCATTGAACGCTCTGTGAATACGGACTGTTATTGCATTTCTCCAGAGGACTTGGTTACTGCGCTTAATCGACAAAGGCTTTCCAATACAGTTGCAAAGCGCCGCAAGGAGAACAAGTGTATATTTTGCGGAAAACCAATGACCGCTCGTATTGCATGTGAAGAGCACTTAGCAATAGCAGGCCAGCGGGTGTAATTATGTACGTAAAACGTGTATGTTATCCCATTCAAGTTCTCGGTCCCGGGCAAAGACTTGGAATATGGCTAGCTGGATGCAACAAAAGATGCTTGGGGTGCATGAGTCCTGAACTTCAAACCACAAAAGGAAGTAAGAATATTCCTGTAAAAGAAATGGAAAAAATGTTAGAGATATACAAAAATTAAGTAAAGAAAAACCAATGACTATGAAACAGTTCATTACAATAATAGTAGTTTTATTAGTATTTTTTGTAATACTTTATATACTAACAGGAATATTTATTACTAAAGATATAAAGTGGTTTGATAAGAAAGATACTACTACTGATAATGTAAGTACTATATCAAATAAGATACTAGGAGTAGATTCATTAAGACAATCTGAAGAAGAATACTATGTCTACTACTACGACACTACTAACGAAAATAGTGATGTAACAAGTACTATTAATAGTCTTACTACAAAGGTATACAAAGTAGACCTACATGATGCATTTAACGCCAATATAGTTGGTGATCCATCAGGAGTAGTATCAGATATATCAGAATTAAAAGTAGCAGACCCTACAGTAATCAAAGTAGTAAATGGTACTATTACCGAGTACTATACAGGAGTAGAACAAATAACTACCACTTTAAAATAAAAAATAAGGGGGCAATTATGCAAAAATTATATTTAGATTGTGATGGTGTAATTCTAGATACAATAAATTATACCTATCAAATAATAAAAGAAAGAAATATTCCCGAAGATAAAAAAGAAGATTTCTATAAAAATTTATCTTGGGATACTCTAATAGAAAAAGCTGGAGAAATAAATAATTCTATTGAGAAAATAAAAAAATTAAGCAAATACTTTGATGTAGAAATACTAACTCATGTTAATTCTGATAATGAAATAAGAGCAAAGTTTAAATACTTTACTTCAGTACTCCCAGATATCAAGTTAAATGTTGTTCCAAAAATAATTAAGAAAGGCGATATAGTAAATCCAAAAGGAGCTATTCTTGTAGATGACTTTATGCCTAACTTAGAATACTGGAGTGAAGTAGGTGGAATACCAGTAAAATTTTCTGATACTAATAAAGAATGTAAATTTATTAAAATAAATGACTTATTAGAATTATTAGAAATAGACTTTACAAAATAAAGTAAAGATTAAAGAATAAAGGTGATACAAATGAAGTTAATGAATGTAAAAGGAACTAGTGATAGTCTTCCTAAAGAGGAATTAATAAAAAGAAGAGTAGTGAATACCTTAACTAGTACTTTTGAAAAGTTTGGATATATGCCACTTGATACTACCATATTATGTTATTATGATCTATTAGCATCAAAGTATGCTGGTGGTAGTGAAATACTAAAAGAAGTATATACTCTAAATGATCAAGGCGATAGAAAACTAGGACTAAGATATGATCTTACAGTACCATTTTCCAAAGTAATTAGCATGAATGTAAATAAAAATATAACATTACCATTAAAAAGATATGAAGTAGGAAAAGTGTTTCGTGATGGTCCAGTAAAGACAGGTAGAGCGAGAGAGTTCTATCAGTGTGATGTTGATGTCTGTGGTATAGAAGGAACATTTATTGAGGCAGAAATGTTATCAATGACTAGTCTATGTTATAAAAAACTAGGAATAGATGTCTATATAGAAGTAAATAATCGTAAGTTACTTGAAGGCTTCATCCTAGCGGCAGGTATAGATGAAAATATTAAGAATAAAGTAATACTATCTGTAGATAAACTAGCCAAAATAGGAGAAAGAGGAGTAAAAGAAGAATTATCTTCTTATGATATAGAAGATGAAAAACTAGATAAACTATTTAGTTACTTCAAATGTACTATTGAAGAGTTAGATAATTTAGACATTACCAATAATACATTTACCGAAGGAAAAGAAGAAATAAAAGAATTATTTAACTACTTAAATAGTCTAGAAATAACAGAATGTAAGTTTACTCCATATCTTGCTAGAGGATTAGAAATATATACTGGTACAGTATTTGAAGTATTTGATAAGAAACAAAGAATTATGTCCGCTATTGGAGGGGGAGGAAGATATGATAAAATAATTACCAACTTTATAGAGGATGGTAATACATATCCTGCCGTAGGAATATCTTTTGGTATTGTACCAATATGTGAAATATTAAAAGAAGAAGTAAATGAAGCATTATATGATGTACTTATAGTACCTATGAATACTAATATAGAATCATTAAAACTAGCTAATAGTTTGAGAAAAGACGATATCAAAGTACTAATAGAAATGAATAATAGAAAATTAAAGAAAGTATTTGAATCTGCTGATAAAAACAATGTACCTTATGTTATTGTACTAGGAGAAAATGAAGTAAATGAAGGTACTATAGAAATAAAAGATATGAAAAATAAAACTACTAGTAAATTTAATATAAATGACATAGAAAGTATGAAAGAATATATTAATAAATAATTTATTTATTTTTATAGATAATAATTTATTTGAAGTTGTACTTATGTGAGCAAGAGGACCTTTTTCAGATTTCCAATATATGCTTCCATAAGCCTTCGGAAGTTTTTTTGCCATTTCAGCATAAGCTTTTGTTGTTATTTTATTAAATTCTTTATTTGCATATTCCATAAAATCTATTAATTCAACATTAACATTTTTATAATATGTATTTATACAATTTTCTATTGAACGAGCGGCAGATAAATGACCACCACCATATTTTGCGTAAAAAATAATTACTTTCATTAGTTAGACCTTTCCATATAAATTCAGAAATATTTTAGCACAAAAAAATAAATAATTGTATAATTTTTTGAAAAAAATGAAAAAATAAGAAAAAGTTAATAAGCGAGGAGATATGAAAATGAATAATTTAAAAAAAGTGTGGAATGTTATTGCAATAATTGCTATTGTTATTGCAGTAATCTTAGGGATAAATTTGTATAATAAAAATACA
>OLGB01004280.1_pt1 | contig 12346 bp, 14 predicted proteins | sample 1605691 | NCBI WGS metagenome assembly OLGB01 (sample SAMEA3888925, study PRJEB22519) | human gut metagenome | biome: human gut; feature: human-associated habitat; material: faeces | place: Denmark | collected 2010
GCAGCGGATCAAGTGGGAGCTGGAGGACCTGTCGCTGAAATACCTGGACCCCATCGGCTACCAGGAGATCGTCTCCAAGCTGGATGCGAAGCACCAGGAATACGAGGCCTTCATGCAGCGCACCCAGATCCAGATCGACGACCGGCTGACGGAGCTGGGCATCGGACACATCGTCTACGGCCGCATGAAGCACCCCTATTCCATCTACCGCAAGATGTTCAACCAGAACAAGTCCCTGGATGAGATCTTCGACCTGTTCGCCTTCCGGGTGATCGTGGAGAACGTGGGCGACTGCTACAACGTCCTGGGCGTGATCCACGACATCTACAAGCCCATCCTGGGCCGGTTTAAGGACTATATCGGCACCCCCAAGCCCAACGGCTACCAGTCCCTGCACACCACCGTCATGGGCACCGACGGCATCCCCTTCGAGGTGCAGATCCGCACCCGGGAGATGCACGAGATCGCCGAGTACGGCGTGGCCGCCCACTGGAAATACAAGCAGGGGGGCCAGGGCGCCGGCACCGAGGGCCGCTACGAGTGGGTCCGCCGCCTGCTGGAAAACCAGGAGGGCGCGGACGCCGAGGACTATATCCACTCTCTGAAGGTGGATATGTTTGCCGACGAGGTGTTCGTGTTCACCCCCAACGGCGACGTGCAGAACCTGCCCGCCGGCGCCACCCCCATCGACTTCGCCTACGCCATCCACTCCGCCGTGGGCAACCACATGGTGGGCGCCAAGGTCAACGGCCGCATCGTCACCTTTGACCATGTGCTCAAAAACGGCGACATCGTGGAGATCATGACCTCCAAGTCCGCCAAGGGCCCCAGCCGGGACTGGATGAAGATCGCCAAGTCCAGCGAGGCCCGCAGCAAGATCCGCCAGTGGTTCAAGAAGGAGAAGAAGGAGGAGAACATCGCCAACGGCCGCTCCGCCTTCGAGGCCGAGCTCAAGCACTGCGGCATCCCCATGAAGGATGTGCTGGATCCGGAGAACCTGCCGGGCCTTTTGAAAAAGGTGGCCTATGGCTCCCTGGACGATATGTACGCCGCCATCGGCTACGGCGGCTTTACCGCTCAGAAGGCCGTGAGCCGGATGCACGGGGAGTTGCAGCGGATCGCCAAGCAGCACCAGGTGGAAAAGCAGGCCACCGTGGCCCTGGAGGGCAAGCCCGACCAGACCCGGCCCGCGGTGCCCAAGCGGGTCAAGAGCGAGCAGGGCATCGTGGTGGAGGGCCTGGACAACTGCCTGGTCAAGTTCTCCAAGTGCTGCACCCCGGTCCCCGGCGACGAGATCATCGGCTTCATCACCCGGGGCTACGGCGTGTCCGTCCACCGGTGCGACTGCCCCAACGCCTCGCCGGAGCGGCGCTCCGCCCCCGGCCAGGAGGGCCGGTGGATCAAGGTCTCCTGGGGCGCCGACACCCTGGACAGCTATCCCACCTCTCTGGAGGTCATCTGCAAGGACCGCCGGAACCTGCTGCTGGACATCTCCGCAGCCCTGTCCACCACCAACACCAGCGTCACGGCGCTCAACTCCCGCAGCACCGAGGACAACTTCGCCATGATCCACCTGGAGATCAAGATTCGGGACAACGCCCAGCTGCTGACGGTCATGAACAAGCTCAACCAGATCTCCGGCGTGCTGAAGGTGAACCGGCCCGCGGGATGACCCCCCCTCGAGGGGGAGCAGGCTGGCACCGTTGCGGCATTGCGATTCCCGGCCCCGCTGGAAGCGAGGCCTCACCCCGCTCCGCTTGTTCTTCCTCTCCCCGCCAAAGCCGCTTTGCGACTTTGGCGGAGCCCCCGGTGCCGCTCACTGGTGTGTGCGCCCCAAGGGCGCACAGGTCGGGGAATTTTCGGCAGACACAGAAGGTGAATTGCCCCGCAGGGGCAAGAGAGGCCCCTCTGGAGGGTGTCCTGCCGAAAATGATTGGAAATGGTTGATTTGCCTGCGGCAAATCAACTGGGAAAACCTTGGGTTTTCCCTGGACCCTTACCTCTTTTTCCCCAGACCTTTTCTTTTTTCCTAGGCCTTTTCCTCTTTTTCGCTGGCCCCCTTCCGCTTTTTTAGAGGGGCTTTGCTACTTTACCTTTGAAAGGAGTGCCGCCCATGCGCGCAGTTGTGACCCGGGTGTCCCGGGCATCCGTGACCATCGGCGGAGAGGTCTCCGGCCGGATCGGCCGGGGCTTCCTGGTGCTGCTGGGGGTGGGTCCCCAGGACAGCGAGGAGACCGCCCGGAAGCTGGCCGAGAAGATCTGCAACCTGCGGGTCTTTGAGGATGAGAACGGCAAGATGAATTTGAGCCTGGAGCAGGCGGGCGGGGCGCTGCTGGTGGTAAGCCAGTTCACCCTCTACGCTGACACCTCCTCCCGCCGGCCCGGCTTCTCCGGCGCCGCCAAGCCGGACCTGGCCATCCCCCTCTATGAGCACTTCATGACCTGCTGCCGCCAGCGGGGCTTCGAGGTGCAGCATGGGGAATTCGGCGCCGACATGCAGGTGGACTCCTGCAACGACGGCCCTGTGACCATCCTCTTTGACACCGATCAGCGCTGACGGAGCGGGAGGTGCTTGCCCATGCTGTTTTTCCACAAAAAGAATCCACCCGCCCGGCCCGCGGGCCTGAACTGGTACTGGACGCTGACGGTGGACGGGATGCCCGCCGCCGACTTTGACTGGCCGGACCTGCTGCGGGGCCTGGACCGGCTGCGCCCGGACCGGGACAGCTACGTGGCCCTGGAGCGGATGGATCCCAACGACCCCCGGGAGGCGGGGTTCCTCCAGTGTACCGCGACCCCGGAGGGCCGGTATCTGCTGGAGTGCGGCTATCCCGGTCCGGAGGGACCGGTGCTGCGGCAGCGGGAGGTAAACTCCTCCGAGGCGGTCCGCGCCGCGTTCGAGACCGTATACCGGCAGAAGGGGACCGATTTCCCCGGCTTTTCCGACCTGTCCGACGCCCTCGGGCAGGATTGACCGTGAGGTGATACCATGAAGATCAAAACGCTTTGCGTGGGCCCCATCGGCACCAACTGCTACATTCTCTGCGACGAAGCGGCCAAGGTCTGCGCCGTTATCGATCCCGGCGGGGACGCGGAGGCGGTGGCCGCCGCCGTGAAGGAGACCGGCTGCACCCCCTGTTCCATTCTCCTGACCCACGGCCACTACGACCACACCGGCGCCGTGGCGGAGCTGCGGCAGCTCTGGCCGGAGGTCCCCGTCTATCTCAACCGCCGGGACCGCTATGACCGCGATCCCTACATGGCCCAGCTGTTCCCGCCCGTGCCCAAGGCCGCGGACTACGACGAGGGGGACGCCCTCTCCGTGGGCGGCCTGACGGTGGAGGTCCTGGCCACCCCCGGCCACTCCGAGGGGTCCGTGACCCTGCGCTGCGGCGGGGTCCTCTTCTGCGGGGACACCCTCTTCGCCGGCTCCTGCGGCCGGACGGACTTCCCCGGCGGCTCCTCCCGGAAGATCCTCCGCTCTCTGGCGCGGCTGGGCGCCCTGGGCGGAAACCCGGCGGTGTATCCCGGGCACATGGAGTCCTCCACTCTGGACCGGGAGCGGCGGAGCAATCCCTTTATGCTCCAGGCCCTGGCGGGGGACCGCCCATGAAGCTGGAATTTCACGGCCACGACGAGCGCTACGTGGTGGAGCAGAGCCTCATGAACCTCTTTCCCGGTGAGCTGCCCGTCTACGAGCCCATCGCCCCCGGCGACGGCGCCTGGGCAAAAATCACCTGCGACGAGGCGGGGGACTACCTGGTGGTGACCACCGATCTCTTTTTCCACGGTCAAAGCGGCGTCTACACCTACGGCGCCCCCCTCTCCGGCACGGACTTCGACCGGGAGGGCCAGCGGCGCCACGCCGTGGGCGCCTGCTTCTACCTGGCCCGGCGGGAGATGGGGCTGCCTGATCTGCCCTGGGGGATGCTGACCGGCGTCCGGCCCGACAAGCCCGTCACCTGGGCCCTGGAGCAGGGAAAGACGCCCCGGGAGGCTCAGGCGTTCCTGGAGAACGAGTATTTCGTCACGCCGGAGCGGGCGGCCCTGGCGGTGGAGACCGGCGCCGTGGCGGCTCAGGCCGCAGCGGGGCTGGGGGAGCGGGACATCGCCGTATACGTGGGCATCCCCTTCTGTCCCACCCGCTGCGCCTACTGCTCCTTCGTGAGCCAGTCGGTGGAAAAGAGCTTCTCCCTGGTGCCGCCCTATGTGGACGCCCTGGTGGATGAAATCCGCGCCGGCGGCGCCATGGCCCGGGAGCAGGACCTGCGGGTCCGGGCCTTCTACATGGGCGGCGGCACCCCCACCACCCTGACCGCGGAGCAGATGGACCGGGTGCTGACGGCCTTTGAGACCGCCTTCGACACCCGCTGGTGCAGCGAGATCACCGTGGAGGCCGGCCGTCCCGACACCATCACCGCCGAGAAGCTGGAGGTATTGAAGCGCCACGGCGTCACCCGGGTGTCCGTGAACCCCCAGACCATGGAGGACCACGTGCTGCGCGCCATCGGCCGCCGCCACAGCGCCGCTGAGATCGAGGACACCATGGCCCTGGTGGCCAAATACGGCTTCCCCCACGTGAACATGGACCTGATCGCGGGACTGCCCGAGGACACGGAGGCGGGCTTCCGCCGGTCCCTGGAGCGGTGCCTGGACTTCGGCACCGACAACATCACCGTCCACACCCTGGCGCTGAAAAAGGGCAGCCGCATCCTGACGGAGGGCCTGGCGGTGCCGGAGGCCGAAGCGGTGGCCGCCATGCTGGACTTCGCAGAGGGCGCCCTCCGGGGCGCGGGCTACGGGCCCTACTACCTCTACCGGCAGAAGTACATGTCCGGCAGCTTTGAGAACATCGGCTGGACCCGCCCCGGCGGCGTGTGCTGGTACAACGTGTATATCATGTCGGAGCTGTGCTCCATCTTGTCCTTCGGCGCCGGGGGCTCCACGAAAATGGTGGTGCCCGGCACCAACCGCATCCAGCGGGTGTTCAACCTGAAATATCCCAAGGAGTATACGGAGCGGCCGGAAAAGGCCCTCGCCAACCTGGAGGCCTTTGCCGCCTTCTACGACCAGCTGTGAAAGGAGCGCGCTGTCCATGTCCTATTCCCTGAAAGCACTCAACGACGCTGTCCGCAGCGATCCCAAGGGCTACGCCGAGGAATGCGACGCCATCTTCGCCCAGAAGGTGGAAAACGCCGCCAAGCGCATCGCCGACCACCGGAGTGAGTCCCACGTGATTTTGCTCTCCGGCCCCTCCGGCTCCGGCAAGACCACCACCGCGCTGAAGATCGAGGAGGTCCTGGAGCGCATGGGGATCCAGACCCACACCATCTCCATGGACAATTACTTCAAGACCATCGACCCGGACACCGCGCCCCGGAACCGGGAGGGGCAGATCGACTACGAGTCTCCCTTCTGCCTGGACGTGGACCTTTTGAACCGGCACTTCTCCATGCTGGACCGGGGGGAGACCATCCACGTGCCCAAGTATGAGTTTGCCCGGCAGATGCGCTCCGACATCCTCTCCCAGCCCCTGCGGCTGGGCTCTGACGAGCTGGCCATCTTCGAGGGCATTCACGCCCTCAACGACATCATCGTGGGCAAGAACCCCCACGCCTTCAAGCTCTACATCGCCGCCCGCAGCAACCTGGTGGACGAGGACGGAACCGTGGTGTTTCAGCACGCATGGCTGCGGCTGTGCCGGCGGATCGTCCGGGACCACCTGTTCCGGGGCAGCGACGCCGCCTTCACATTGAAGATGTGGCCCAATGTCCACCGGGGCGAGCGGCTGTACATCTCCCCCTACAAGAAGAGCGCCGACATCATGTTCGACTCCTGCCTGCCCTTTGAGTTCTCCGTCCTCAAGCCCATCGTCACGCCCCTGCTGGAGGCCCTGCCCGCCGGCAAATTCCCGGAGGCCGACGCCATGCTGGCCGCCTTCCGGAAGATCGAGCCCATGGACGAGGCATACGTGGCGCCGGAGTCCCTGGCCCGGGAGTTCATCGGCGGCAGCACCTACGACAACCACTGACCCCGCCGTCCCTTGGATCTGGCCGCGCACAGCGGCGGAAATGGAGGATTTTTCATGAACGAGAAAGTACAGGACCTGCTGGACAGCGTCCAGCGCACCGCCGTCCAGGTCAGCGACGCGGCGGTGGACGCCGCCTACGGCGTGGGGAAGAAGGCCGGGGAGCTGCTGTCCGTGGCCAAGCTGAACATCCGCCTGGTGGACCTGCGGGCGGAGGTGAACCTCCAGCTGCGGGAGGTGGGGGAGATGATCTACGCCACCCACACCGGCAGCCCCACCGAGTCCGAGGCCCTGCTGGCAAAGCTCCAGGAGATCGACGGTCTGAAGGAGCAGATCGCCGCCCTGGAGGCCGAGATCGGCCGCCAGCACGCCGCCGCGGGGGAGTGCCCCGTCTGCGGCAGCGAGGCCCGGGAGGGCGACCAGTTCTGCCGCCAGTGCGGCGAGAAGCTGTAAGGAGGTCCCGCCATGGAATACACCTATGAACAGTATCAGGAGAGCGCCCGGGCCCTGGCGGACCGGCTGGGCGGCTTCCGCCCCCGGGTGCTGCTGATTTTGGGCTCGGGCCTCGGCTCCCTGGGCGAGGCGGTGGAGGATCCCATCGCCGTCCCCTATGACCAGGTGCCCCACATGAAGCGCTCCACCGCCCCGGACCACGCGGGCCGCTTTGTATTCGGCCGTCTGGCGGGCCGGGAGGTGGCCGTCATGCAGGGCCGGCTCCACACCTACGAGGGCTGGTCCTTCGAGGACGTGACCTATCCGGTGCGGGTGCTGCGGCTGCTGGGGGCGGAGACCCTGGTGGTCACCAACGCCGCCGGGGCGGTGAACACCGCCTTCTCCGCCGGCGACATCATGCTCATCACCGACCACATCAAGCTCTTCGGCATGAGCCCCCTGCGGGGCCCCAACCTGGACGAGTTCGGCCCCCGGTTCCCCGACGTGAGCCACGTCTACACCCCGGCCCTCCAGGCCGTGGCCCGGCAGACGGCGGCGGAGCTGTCCATCCCCCTGCGGGAGGGCGTCTATATGTTCTTCCCCAGTCCCCAGTACGAGACCCCCGCCGAGGTCCGGGCCGCCCGGGCCTTGGGCGCCGACGCGGTGGGCATGTCCACCGTGCCGGAGGCCATCGTGGCCGCCCACTGCGGCATGGCGGTGCTGGGCTTTACCCTGTGCACCAACATGGCCGCCGGCGTGCTGGATCAGCCCCTCAGCTCCGACGAGGTGCTCTCCGCAGCCGCCGAGGCCGGTCCCCGCTTCTCCGCCCTGGTCAAGGGCTGCCTCAGCCGGTTATAATGGGCCCGGCCCCGCCATAGGTATTTCTGTGGGGGGCCGGTCTTTGCCTCTCCGAATGAGGGCTCTGCGTATTTTTTTCAAGGATTCGAGGTATTCTTTTCATGTCCAACCAATCCAAAAAGTCATCCTTTATGGGCGGCGCGGCCATCCTGGCCTCCGCCGTGGCCATCGTCAAGATCCTGGGCGCCGTTTACAAGATCCCCTTCGGCAATATCGTCGGCAGCGAGGGCCAGACGTATTTCGACGTGGGCTACCGCATCTATAACATCCTGCTGACGGTGTCCACTGCCGGCCTGCCCCTGGCGATCTCCCGGCTGACCAGCCAGGCCCAGGCCCAGGGCCGGGAGAATGAAAAGCGCAAGATCTTCCGCACGGCCATCTGGCTGTTCTTCGCCCTGGGTCTGATCGGCTCGCTCCTGATGTACTTCAAGGCGGACTGGCTGGCGGGCCTGATGAACGAGCCCCTGGGCTTCTGGCCCATCCGGGCCCTGGCCCCGGCGGTGTTCTGCGTGTGCGTGCTGGCCTGTATCCGGGGTTACACCCAGGGCCAGGGCAACATGGTGCCCACCGCAGTCTCCCAGATCATCGAGGTCGTGTGCAAGCTGTTCGTGGGCCTGGCCCTGGCCTGGCTGATCCTGCAGCAGTGCCAGCAGCCGGAGATCGCGCAGCAGCTGGCCCTGGCGGGAAGCACCGGCACGGAATACGTGGCCGCCGGCGCCATTTTAGGCGTCACGGTGGGCGAGGTGGCCGCGCTGATCTTCCTGCTGATCTATCTGTTCACCCACCGCACCCCCTCCGAGTCCCTGGATGTGCCTGAGAGCAGCGGCGCGCTGATCAAAAAGGTCCTGGCCATCGGCATCCCCATCACCCTGAGCAACTCCGCCATGAGCATCATCAACGTGGTGGACACCTCCATCGTCCTGGGCCGCCTCCAGGACATCCCCCAGCTGGCGGACGAGGCCGCCACCCTGTACGGTCAGTACTCCTTCGGCATGAACCTGATCAACCTGCCCCCGTCCTTTGTCTTTCCCGTCACCATGAGCCTGATCCCCTTCGCGGCGGCGGCCATGGCCAGGCACGACAACGCCCAGGCCAACCGCATCGTCTCCTCCGCCTTCCGGCTGATCGCCGCGCTGACCATTCCGGCGGGCGTGGGCCTGAGCGTTCTGGGCGGGCCCATCCTGGTGATGTTCTATCCCATGCAGCAGGAGGACGCCCTGGCTGCCGGCCCCCATATGCAGCTGCTGGGCATCGCCTGCATCTTCATCTGCCTCATGACCCTCACCAACGTGATCCTGCAGACCTACGGCAGGGAGATCATCCCCATCTGCACCGTCATCGCCGGCGGCGTCACCAAGGTGGTGTCCAACTATGTGCTGGTGGGCAATCCCGACATCAACATCTACGGCGCCCCCATCTCCACGCTGCTGTGCTACATGGTGATCGTGCTGCTGAACCTGTTCTTCGTGTGGAAATACTCTGCGGAAAAGCCCCGTTACCTGCAGCTGTTCACCAAGCCGGTGATCGCCTCGGTCCTGATGGGCGCCGCCGCCTGGGCCTCCTACGGCTTCCTGGACCGCGCCCTGGAGGGCAGCCTCTCCGCCTACAAGGCCAACGCCATCGCCGTTTTCGGCGGCATCCTGGTGGGCGTGATCGTCTACCTTGTGCTGGTCATCACCATGCGGATCCTGCGGGCGGAGGACCTCAAGGGCGTGCCCCACGGGGGCAAAGTGATCCGGCTGCTGCACCTGAGATGAGCCGGAGAGGCCTCCAAATTCCCAAAAAATAAAAAAAAACCTTGTTTTTCAAGGAGTTGCCAACGAATTTTCTTGCAAAGGCAGGCGCGTTATGGTAGATTTTCAATATAAGCCGCGTTACGGCTACGAGGACTTTCTGGAGATCATGCGGCTGCTGCGCGCCCCGGGGGGCTGCCCCTGGGACCGGGAGCAGACCCACGCCTCCATCCGCCGCAATTTTCTGGAGGAGACCTACGAGGTGCTGGACGCCATCGACCGGGACGATCCCCACGCCATGTGCGAGGAGCTGGGGGACGTGCTGATGCAGGTGGTGTTCCACGCCCAGATCGAATCTGAGGCCGGCCGCTTCACCATGGAGGACGTGGTGGACGGCGTGGCCCAGAAGCTGGTCTACCGCCACCCCCATGTCTTTGGCGGCACCATGCAGGCCGACACCTCCGAGCAGGTGCTGGTGAACTGGGAGGCCCTCAAGCGCAAGGAGAAGGGCCAGCGGTCCACCGCCGACGCGGTGGAGGCCGTGCCCCACACCCTGCCCGCCCTGTGGCGGGCGGAGAAGATCCAGAGCAAGACCGCCAAGGCCGGCTTCGACTGGTCCGGCGCCCTCAGCGCCCTGGACAAGCTGGAGGAGGAGGTTCGGGAGCTGCGGGAGGCTCTGGAATCCGGCGCCGGCGCGGACAGCCCCCACGGCGTCCGGGAGGAGGTGGGCGACGCCCTCTTCATCGCAGCCAAGATCGCCCAGATGTCCGGCGTGGACCCGGAGGACGCCCTCCACCGCGCCTGTGACAAGTTCGACAGCCGCTTCCGCAAGGTGGAGCAGCTGGCGGACAAGCCCCTGGGAGAATACTCCGAGCCGGAACTGGTGGAGCTGTGGAAGGCCGCCAAGGAACAGGACCCGTCTTAATCGCGGAACTCATGCGCGTTAAGAAATAGAGCAAACTATCTTATTATTTCATAGGAGGACAACATCCATGAACAAATCCGAACTGATCAACGCCGTGGCCGTTTCTGCCGAGGTTTCCAAGAAAGAGGCCGAGGCTGTCATTACCGCCGCTCTGGACGCCATCACCGCCGCCCTGAAGGAGGGCGACAAGGTCCAGCTGGTGGGCTTCGGCTCCTTCGAGGTCAAGAAGCGCGCCGCCCGCGTGGGCCGCAACCCCAAGACCAAGGAGACCATCGAGATCCCCGCTTCCGTGGTGCCCGTGTTCAAGGCCGGCAAGGCCCTGAAGGACGCCGTCGGCCAGTAAGGCGGTCCATTTCCCGCCGAGGGAAAACTTCAGCGAGCAAAGAGCTGCCGGCACGCGCGTGCCGGCAGCCTTTTTCCCGCAGAAAGGAACTCATTTCTATGCGTCTGGACAAATATCTCAAGGTCTCCCGCCTCATCAAGCGGCGGACCGTGGCCAATGAGGCCTGCGACAACGGGCTTGTCACTGTCAACGGAAAGCCCGCCCGGGCCTCCTACGAGGTGAAGGTGGGAGACCAGATCTCCCTGCGCTTCGGCGTGCGCACCGTGACGGTGGAGGTGCTGTCGGTCCAGGAGACCGTGCGCCAGGCCGACGCCGCCGCGCTGTACCGGGAAGTGGGCCGGGCATAATCCGGTCCTCCCGCCCATATAGTGGGGACAGGGAGGGATCGGCACTATGAAAGACGACTACAACACCATGCCCCTGTCCGCCCACCGGCTGGAGCTGACGGGCCGGGAACGGCTGACGGTCTCCGGCGTGGAGGACGTGGAGCGCTTTGACGAAACCGGCATCGTCATGTCCACCGGCGCCGGCATGCTGGTGGTCACCGGGGAGAACCTGCACATCGGGAAGCTCTCCCTGGACGGCGGAGAGCTCCACGTGGACGGCCGCATCGACTCCATCTCCTACGAGGAGGTTGGCGCTGAGCGGGGCGGCTTTTTCCAGCGGCTGTTCGGGTGAGCGGCCATGGAAAGCACCGTCTCCCAGCAGCTGCTGACCTTTCTCTGGTCCATTTTACTGGGCCTGGCGGCGGGATTGCTGTATGATCTGCTGCGTCCCTTCCGGCTGCGGCTGCCCCGGCTCACGGCGGCGCTGGACCTGCTGTACTGCCTGACGGCGGGCAGCGCGGTCTTTTTGTTTCTGCTGCGCCGGACAGGGGAGCTGCGGCTGTACCTGCTGCTGGGCATCGCCGGCGGCGCGGTGGTGTTCTTCTGCGCCTTTTCGGCGGCGCTGCGGCCGGTGTGGGATTTTTGGGTGGATACCCTGGCCCAGCTGATCGCCCTGGGGGCGCTTCCGCTGCGCTGGCTGAAAAGTTTTTGCAAAAAAATCCGGATCCGCGGAAAAAATCTCTTTTATTTTGCGGCCAAATGTTATACAATAAGAAAAATCCCAGGAAAGCGGCATTTTTACAAAGGAGGGCGGTACCATGGCGGCACGCAAGGAAAAGACGCGCACCCGCGCAAGCCTGTTCACCAAGGTGCTGCTGGTGGTGCTGCTGGCGGCCATGGGGCTCCAGCTGCGCAGTCTCCACGCTCAGGTGCAGGAGGCCGAGGCGGAAAAGGACCAGCTGGCACAGCAGGTCCAGCTTCAGCAGCAGGAAAACGACGCCCTGTCCCAGGACATCGCCGAGGGAAACACCCGGGAAAAGATGCTGGAGATCGCCCGGGATGAGTTGGGCTATGTGGCACCCAACGAGATCGTCATTTACGATGTGAGCAACTGACCGGTGCCGGGCGGCGAGGGAGGTGCGTCCCGCCTCTCCCGCTTGCGCCAAGCCCCGGTCTTTTCCATTGTCTGTGTTCCGCCCCCGCGGGGCGGTGAAAAAATTACCCGGAAGGAGAAACATTACACCGTATGGAGCTTCAGGTTGGGAGCATTCTGGAAGGCAAAGTGACCTCCATCACCAAATTCGGCGCCTTTGTGGCGCTGGAGGGGGGGAGGTCCGGGTTGGTACATATCTCCGAGATCGCCAACACCTTTGTCAACGACGTACACGACTATTTGCAGGAGGGGCAGACCGTGAAGGTGCTGGTCCTCTCCACGGAGAACGGGAAGATCAATCTCTCTGGCGCGGGCGATGAACTCCTGCGTTCGGACGCGGTGCGCAAAGCGTATCTGGGAGGCTGAGAAATGGCATATACTCCTGATTTTGAACTGGTGCACATAGGTGTGAACTGTGCGGATGAGGCACAGGCTGCTGAATGCGCACACAAATTTGAGCTTTTGTTTCAATTGGCTGTGAACCCGGCCAAGGAAAGTGCGGATGCACGGTTTACAGGTACACAGATCGAATGGATGAAAAAACCCGG
>OLGB01004283.1_pt1 | contig 12333 bp, 5 predicted proteins | sample 1605691 | NCBI WGS metagenome assembly OLGB01 (sample SAMEA3888925, study PRJEB22519) | human gut metagenome | biome: human gut; feature: human-associated habitat; material: faeces | place: Denmark | collected 2010
ATTTAAAATTAAGTCTTGTTCATCAAGTACACTATTTATAGACGAATATATTGCACCTTTAGTATTAGTTAAATATACTCTATTACCAGCATCATTTGTTGTAACTGCAATTGTCTTTTGAGAATTATTCTTTATTTCTATTGTCATTTCTTCATATTTACTATATCTATTAATTTTTCCAATTTTAACATCTATATCATCAAATACATATCTAGTATTTTTATTTTCACAATAAATATAATTATTTACATTTATTTTATATTCATTATCTTTTTTTACAAATGTATAATACTCTTCATTAGAAGAATATTTTTCTCCTCCTGTTGCTAATAAGTCTCCATTAAAAGTTACCAAATAAACTACATTATCTCCTTCTACAGCCCATTTTGATAAAGAATACTCTTGTTTTTCAGGAAATCTTAAATCTATGTAATATTCCTTAAAAGTTTTAGCATCATTATATTTTAATGCTTCTTTACAGTCATCTGTTAACATATTATATGCTTGTACATAATCCCCACTATTACAATAACTAACAAACTTTTTCATTGTATTTTCAATAGTATTATTATTTAATTTTTTTACTGACTCTGTTTCTATATTATCTAATGTAACATTTTCTTGATTTGAATATCCATTTTCTGTTGTCAGTTGTTTATCTTGTGCTATTTTTTGATTATTTTCTTCTTGAGCTATATAATATTGATTTAATATAACTATTATTAATATCACAAATATAACTACTGCTACAGCCAGAAAAATATTTTTTTGATTTTTATTAAAAAATCTCATAAAATTGTTCATTCTATTCACCTCCAAAAATATCTAATTCAGAATTTTCTTGAACATTGTTAAACTCTACTGCACTTTCTATCATATCCAAACAATTTTTTCTAACTAAATCACTTGACTTTGAACTACGATTATTTTGTACTGCTCTATCTGCAATTTCTTCTCTTGCTGATTTATCATTAATAACTCTGTCTAATTCATTTCTACTTTCTAATCTATTTTTATACTTGTATACCTCTAATGCTTTTTTATCTGCTTCCTCAATACTATAAGAACTATTATGTTTTCTTAAGTAATTTGAATATCTAAAAATTTTCTTTTGCTCATTAACATCTTGTATAGCAGATTTTACAACTATATGTTTTGCTCTTCTAATCATTTCATCTGATTTTGCACCATAAGTGTTTTTAAATTCATCTTGAACATCATCTCTTTCAGACCAATCTTTAGCTATTCTATTTTTTCTTTCGTCATCTGAACTGCCATAATTTACTTCTCTAGCAACTCCTTTTGCAAACTTCTTGCCACTTTTATACACTTTTCCTCCAAGGGCAATTCCTCCTGCTAAAGAACCAATTGCCTCTTTGGCTGTATATTTTCCATCTGTCAAACTAACTCCTGCTTGTACAGCAGCTGTTGTTACTCCTACTGTTGCTTGTACAGCCCCTTTTAAAACTTTGTCTGTTAATAATTCTTGAACATTTTCACCAGCTGTTTTGTCCAAATTCCAAACAGGTTTTATGGCTTTCTTTCCTAATGCCTTTACTCCACTTATAGTTCCTCTTCTAAATCTATCTAAAGTACCTCTATCTTTATATTCATTTTTCTTTGTTTGTTTTTCTTCATTTTCTGGATTAGTTTCTGTATTATTTTCATCTGTATTATTCATATTTTCATTTGTATTTTGGTTAGTAACTATTTGTTGAGGAACTTGTCCTTTAGCTTTATTTCTAAGTTCCATTTCTTCCTCATATTTTCTCATTTCTTCTTTATTATTTGCTTTTTTTGCCATTTCATATTGTAATTTTAATTGTTCATCACTAAGATTTGAATATGGTCTCTCCAAAAATGCCTGAGGATTTCCATGATTTCTTATATATTTATTTTGTAATATTCTCTTATGTAGAACATTATAATATTTTTGTGCCTCATCAATTTCTCCTCTTTCTAAATGCCATCTCATCTTATCTAATAATTGATTTGAATTTAGATGTGAATATTCATCATTATATTGTAATGGAATATTATTTTTTTCAAATGGATCTTCATTAGCTTTTATTGCTGCTCTTAAAATTTTAAATCTTCCTTCTGTTACTCCATTATATGGACTATTATGTCCTTTTCCTTCTATTAATCCATCTTGTTTTAGTTTATTAAATGCTTCTTCAAATGATTTTGTTTGTTCTCTCTCTTTCTTAAATTCTTCATCTGCCAAATTCTCCCTAGTCTTAAGAATTCCTTTATCAAGTAACAAAGACTCTGGTGCTACTTCCTCTTCGTCATCATAGTCATCCCATTGATCATCATCATCAGTATCTGTATTTAAGTTATTTTTATCATCACTACCATTTTTACTTGTTTCTTTTATTTTTGGTGCTGGTGGTGGTGCAAACATTCTTTTAGCACCATTCATAACTGCTGATGTCATTGCCGCAGCCCCAATAGTTTTTTCAAGTCCATTTTCCATTCCTTTTCCAGCTCTTCCAAATCCAAATATTTTCTTAAACATTTTTTCTGCATTTGCCATAAAGAACAATGCTATAATTGCATATATTGGATTTTTTACTGATATTTGCACAGCTGTTCCTATTAATAAATTATATAATAATAAATGAACTGGTTGTAATAATGCTGTATATATATATTCTTTTAACCAGAAATCAAACCCTCTTGCTTTTCCTCCACCTTTTTTATCTAATGGATACATCATTGCAACAAGTGGTGCAACAAGTGTTAAAATTGCCATTTTTAACATTCTTTTAAAATATATAAATGTAAATTTAAAAGTTAATGTTATAAATGCTATATATATGATAACATATCCTAATTGATTTGTTAGTGAATTTTCTTGTGCTTGAAATCTAGCTAATCCCATAAAATTCGTGATAAATGTTTTATCACCAAATGTAACTTTTATATTTCCTATACTTTTACCAAGTAAAGTAGTGAATTTTTGAATTAAAACTATTATAAATGCCATTATATAATGCATTATAAATATTAAAAACATAGCAATAATCCAATTTATTAATGCACTTTTATACTCTGCTTTTTTTCCCGCTGATGAACTAAGTATAATTTTAATACCTAAATATATAAGAATTGATAATAATCCAATAACAGCTATATATCTCAAAACTTGATACCATATTGAAACCATTTTTCTTAATGAATTCCATCCTGTTGATTCATTTTGTTTTACTTCACCATTTTTTACAGTATTTCCTCCAATAAAATCAATTCCAAAAACGTCAATTTCTCCTTTAAAAATTTCCTCTGGTGTATATTTAAAATTTGGATATTTTAAATCTGGTAAATTGCCAAATGCATTTTTAAATTCATTAATCTCACTTTCCGTATATGTTTTACTTGTATTTGCTTCTAACAATTTTGAATTATCAACTTCGTCCCATGAAACCATCATACTTTCAAATGAAGTTCCCAACATGCACTTAGTCAATATTGACATTATAGCATCTCCAATTGCTCTAACTATTTCTACTAGTGGACCTAATAATGTTCCTGAGTCATCATTAATATCTGCGCCTAAATTATCATCATCTGCATTTGTAACATCTTGATCTGGGTCTATTGTTTCTTCCGTAGTACTTGCTGTTGTACCAGATGTAGTACTCTGTGTTACTGTTGTAGCCGAAGTAACTGCATATATAATACTACTATAATTAAATTGAAATAAAATATTCATTAATATAATACATGTTAATAATTTATATACAATTTTTTGCACACTTTCACCTCATTCTTTATGTTGTTTTGCTATCAAAATATCTTATTGATGCACTTACTGCTTTTTCTTCTTTTCTTGTTTTTTCTGCTTTTTCTGTATCCATTCCTTTTGTAATTGAATCCAAATATTGTTTTTCTCTCTTTGGATTATATGTAATTGATGATATATTCTGTTTTTTCCTCTTCTTTTTATGTGTAAGTATAGACATTGCAATTACATCTTGTTTATCTCTTTCTTTATCAATTGCCTTTTCCTTAGCTCTTCCTGTTAAGTTTGCAGTTTCTGGATTTTCTTCAACTTCTTCTTTTGCAACTGCATTAGAATATGTTATACATTGTTTTATTTCATCTAAATCTATGAAGCCTCTTGTTACATAATTATCTACAATTCTATCTCTATACTCTCTCCATTCATTTCCATATTTTTCTTTACAGAATTGTATTACATCATCTCTATTTTTAAAGTTTTCTTTATATACTTCCATCTTTTCATTTTTATCATATCCCTCAACATACCCTGTTCCGAAAGTATCTATAATATTATCCGTCTTTTTAGTACCATATGCATATCCTACTGAAAAAGATGCTAATGCCTCTGTTGGTTTATAATGACCATCTGTTAAACTTATTCCAGCTTGAACTGCAGCTGCCGTAATTCCTATTCCAGCTCCAACAGTTCCTTTAGCTATATTTCTTACAAACCTTTTTCCATTATATTTTGCAGTTCTATTTACATCATATATTGGTCTTATTGCCCTTTTCCCTATAGCTCCTATACCACTACCAATTCTCATAGCTACTCTTCCACCTCTAGAATTTGCTATATTTGACATTGTCTGTCCTACAGGTGTTTCGAGTGCTTGTGCAGTTAAATCTTTTCTTTTTTCATGCATACTTCTCATAAGTTGTTTTATTGGTTTTTTATTTGCTGGTAATTCACTTCTAGGAATTAGATCACCTAATAACTTTGGTCTTCCAATTGTCTCTTCTATATCTTGAATATTATTATTATTGCTCAATCTATGATTTGTATTATCACCTATTGGTCCATTATTATTTTCATCATCATCTATATTTTCTCTATCATCATCTGCTGATGTTGGAGATTGTGTAGTTTGTATTGAATCATTTAATAATTCTGCTGTTTTATAATCTTTATTTAATGCTCCTGGATATCCAATTGCTTTTGATGAATTTGCTCCATTGCCTTTTTTTCCAACTAATTTTTTTACACCATTAGCTGCAGAAACCATTGAAACGGCACCAAGTCCTCCAACCATTCCTTCACGAGCTTTATCAAATCCAAATATCTTTTTCAACAATCTTTCTGCTTCTGTTAGAAATGTTAAAACTGCAATTGCATATAATGGATTTTTTACAGCAATTCCCATTGCTGAGCTAACCATTACATAATATAATAAATAATGTACTGGTTGAATTAATGCATTAAAAAAATATTCCTTTATCCACATTGAAAAACCTTGCGCTTTTCCATCAATAGATTTATCTATTGGATATGTAAATGCTACAATTGGTGCAATTAATGTTAAAAATGCAATATTTAAAACTCTTTTTAAATAAATAACTGTAAATTTTATTGTATATCCTACAAGCATTATATACATAATTTCATATCCAATCTTTACTGCAATTGTATCATATTCTGTACAAAATCTTACTAATCCGATTAAATTAGTTGCAAATGTATCATATCCATTTCCGCCAACAACTCTTAGAAGTGGCATACTTGCTCCTAATTTATCATTAAACATATTTATTGCTGTAATTATAAATGACATTATATAATGCATAGAATATAAAATAGCTAATCCAACAATCCAATCTATTATTAATTCTTTATATTTAGCCCTATTTTTTGTATTTGCACTTAACATTATTTTTATACCAATATATATTAATACAGATAAAAATCCAACTGTTGCTATTAATCTTAATGCCTTATACCAATTAGCTAATGCTTGTCTTACAACTCCTAGTCCTTCTGCTTGTCCAACACCAGAAATAAAATCAATATTTAATAAACTTATTTTCCCAGCAAATATTTCCTCTGGACTATAATGAATATGAGGATATTCAACATTACTTATTTTTCCTTTAGAACCTAAATAACAAAGAATTTGATTATTTAAAGAAAGATCAAACATTGTATCTATATTTCTACTGTCAACAACTCTACATTTATCTATATAATTTGTTTTTACATAATTTGTTATTTGGGCCTGATCTGTTACATCAGAATACATAAATTTTTGAATTATTCCTAGTAAAGTATCTGCAACACAGTTAACCAAAAAAAAGAATGGTTTTAATAATACTCCTCCTATGTCCCAATTAGTATCTCCTGAATATGTTTTTCCACCAACAATCATTTCATTTGTAAAATTTATGAAACTTGAAGATTTAGCTTCTTCATTTTTTTTCGTAGTATTATCTGCTCCTGTATTTTTTACAACCTTAATATTACTTATTTTCATTTCTGTATATCTACCATCTGTATTATCATCTGTTATATATTGACTTTTAGAACCAGTTTCACATTTCATTTCAAAGCCTAATACTATTGTTGTATTGTCATCAATTTTTATAATTTTACCTTCAGATGATGTAATTTCTCCTGCAGTAGTATCATTTAAATCAATTCCACATAGATCAGCAAGTTCTTCTACTGTTCCAGAATAAGAATATGCTTCTTCTAATTTACTTCTTAACTCTTCAACTAATTTTTTTCTTAATTCTGAATATGTTTCTTCTCCAACATTTCCTTCTGCAACACTTATATCATCCAAATTTTCATTTGTTGATTCAGCTAATACTATATTGCAAAATAACCAGTTAAGTAAAATAATTATTATACTTACACAAATCAATATTTTATTAAAAATATTTTTTTTCATTACATCACCTCTCTAAATATTAAAGTAACTTTTTTAATTACACTCTCTTAAATATACTAAAAGAGTGTAATTCATAAAAATCGCCTTATTTTTCTAAGTATTGGTTATATCTTCTTATTGCTTCATCTTCATTTCGTATTGTATTTGCTGCTGTTTCTGCTTGTGTTTGACTCATTCCTTTTGTTCTTGCAGCAATTAATTGTCTTTCTTTCTTCTCATTATATGGTGTTCCAGAAGTTCCTTCCTTAGCTTTTCTCTTTTGAACATTCTTTATTGCCATTGCTGTTAAGTCTTGTTTATTTCTTATCTCAATTTTTTGTTTTTCAGTTAAGTTACTATTATTTTTTGTAAGTTCAGCTGTTGCATTATTTGAATATTTCATCATTTCTTTCATTTCACTTAAATCTGTGAAACCTCTTGGAACAAAGTTATTTACCATTCTATCTCTTTGTTCTCTCCAATCATCTCCATAATTTTCTTTACAGAACTGAATTACATCATCTCTATTTGAGAAATCTTCTTGGAATGCTTTCATTTTTTCTGGCTTTGTATAACCATCTCTATAACCAGATGTAAATGTATCTACAACTCCTCCCGCAGCATTACCAGCAAATGCATAACCTGCAGCAAATGATCCAATTGCTTCTGCTGGGCTATATTTACCATCTGTTAAACTTATTCCAGCTTGAACTGCCGTTGCTGTAAGTCCTACAGCTGTTCCAACTGCACCTTTAGCAACATTTCTAATAAATCTTTTTCCATTATATTTTCCACTTTTATCAAAATCATATATTGGTTTTACCGCTTTTTTCGCAACCGCAAGTGCTCCTCTTCCAACTTTTGATTTTCCAACTCTGGAATTTTTCATTCTATCTGCTAATTGACGTATTGGTGTCTTTCCATTCTGTTTAATTGGTTCCATATTTCCATTAAACTGAGGTGGTGGTGGTAAATTACTATCATCACCATTATTTTGTTGTTGCGATTGATGTTGTTGTGATTGTTGCTGCTGTTGTTGTTGAGGTGGTGGTGGAGGTGGTGGTGGCGGATCATCATGATCATGTTCATCTTCATGTGCCTGTGCAGCCGCTGCTCCTGCAGTTGCGCCTGCTACACCAGCAGCACCTAATTCTGCACCTGCCGCACTAAGTTTATCATCTTTAAAATCTTTTATTAATGCACCTGGTGATTGCATCTTACTTGCATCAGGTCCACCTTTTGGTCCTTTTCCTAACATTCCTTTTAAACTTGATGCTATAGCTGCACCTGCAATTGCATCTTGCATTCCTTTTACTGTTCCTCCGCCAGCTTTATCAAATCCAAATATCTTCTTTAATAATCTTTCTCCTTCTGGCATAAATGCTAATACAGCAATTGCATATAATGGGTTTGTTCCTGATATTCTCACTGCAGAACCAACTAAAACATAATATAGTAAAAAGTGCATTGGTTGTAATAAAGCATTAAATATGTATTCTTTTACCCACATATCAAATCCTTGTGCTTGCCCATCTGCCATTTTATCAATTGGATATGTAAAAGCAACTATTGGAGCAATCAATGTTAAAAATGCCATATTTATCAATCTCTTTAAATAAATCATTGTAAACTTAAATGTGTACACTGTTAACATTGTATATAATATCAAATATCCAGTTCTAAATAATAAATTATCTGACTGAACGCAAAATCTTACAAGTCCAATTAAATTTGTATTAAATGAAAATGAACTTACATTTCCCTTTACAGAAACATTAACATATTGCATTGAATTTGATAACATTGTATTAAATTTAGAAATTACTACAATTATAAAACTCATTAAATAATGTAAAAAATACAATATAGCAAAACCAATTATCCAATTTATTATCCATTCTTTATATTTTGCTTTATCTTTCGCTGTTGAACTTATCATTATTTTTATACCTGTATATATTAATACAGATAAAAATAATACAGTTGCAATCAATCTTAATATTTTATACCATGATGCTATTACTGATCTTACAGTTTTCAAACTTGAGGTCTGTCCCTGACCAGAAATAAAATCAATATTTAACATTCCAACTTTTCCAGCGAATATTTCTTCACAACTATAATGAATATGTGGTATAGCAAATTCTGAAAGAACATCCCATACATCTGTTCTTGATATACGAGTTGTTATAGTTTCTGTAGGATTTCCTGCATCAAATAGTTCGTCTTTTTTTTCACTATTTACAACATCAAATACATCTCCTATAATAGAAGCAACTTTTGCTAACGGACTTTCTTCATCTTCATTTGATAACATTACATTTTGCATTATAGCATTTACTGCATCTAATATTGATTGCCAAAAAAATGTTAATGGTTTCATTAATATTCCGTCCTACACCGTCTTTTATAAAACTAGTTCCACCATCATCTATATCATACAATTTATTTGATTTATTTTCAGAAATTGTTTGATTACTCTCTGATGACCCTGCTAATGGATTAGATGTTGTTGCATTATATTTGGCTTTTGCTTCATCAGTTAAAAATGCTGTCAAAATCTGTGATGATCCATCTAAGTCATCTCTTATATTAAATGTTAATCCTTCATCTCTTGCATCAATAATTTTTTGAGCAGCTTCACTTGATAAATCAAATTTATTCATAACTGATTTTAAGATAAAATCTTTTGCATCTTGTTCACTTTTTCCATATACACTTTGTACTTCTTCTAAAGCTTTATCATAATTCATATTTTCTCTTATTACTGCTAATGATATTGATGGTAATATTAAAGAGAATATCAATTCAAACACTATAAAAATAATTATAAAATTTTTACTTATTTTTCTCACTCTTTCACCTCCTCCTTTTCTGTCTTAAATCCAACAACATATTTCACATTTTGCATTTTAAACTCCATTAATTTTTATTTATATTTCTTTGATCATCTCTCTGGTTATTAGCAACCAATTTATTCATATTTGTTTCAACAAATTCAAATTCTTTTCTTGTTGGTGTAATTTGAATAACTGCTGTATCTTGTCCAACCTTCAACAATCCCTCACCTTTAGAACAAGTAACAAGGAATGAAGCTTCACCTTCACTTAATTTGAAAACTTCTTTCAATTGTTGAATTTCAGATTTATCTTGTGCTAAAAACAACTTTGTATCTGATGATGTTAATACTGCTTGAGCTTCTGGCTTTTCATAGAAATCTTGGAATCTTTGAGAAATAATTGCAAGTGAAACATTTCTTTTTCTGGCACGTCTTGCCATTTTATTTAAGAAATCAACAGCCTCAGGGAATGGAAGTAACATCCATGCTTCATCGACTATAACTCTTTTTTGTCTTGCTTTTCTTTTATCTTCACTATTTTTCTTAACAAATTTTTCCCAAATCCATGACATTAATATTTGTTGAGCGAGTGGTCTTGCAAAACGCTCTTCCAATTGTGATATATCGATATTTATTAATGGTGCTCCTTCCATTAAATCAAATGTAGATTGACCATCAAAATATGCCATCTGACCATTATATTCTCTTATATATTGTTTCATTACTTTTAATAAATAACTATAATGGAACTCATAATCTTTATTTGTATTACTTTGAGCACTTTGCTTAATTCTTTTATACCATGACCCAATTGTTGGCATTTCTTTTCTTCTTCTTTCAAAAACATTACTTGAAGATGAACTTTCATACAAACTTGCTGGGTTTGCTGTAATTCCACGTGCCGCATACTCTTGAGAAACAGCTTCAGCAATAATTTGCTTTGTAAGCTCATTTACTTCTTTAGTTCTTGTACTACCTTTGGCCATTGTCATTAATGCTTGTGTAACATCTTCTACTTTACTTTCAACATTTAATGTATCTCTTTCTCTTCCTGTTATCTCATCTTTTGTTCTTTCTATTTCTATATCAAATAAATTAATAATTGTTTTTGATGTAGGGCTTATTACAACATTTATTCCACCTAACGCATCTGCTACAACAGAATATTCCCCTTCAGCATCTAGTGTCAAACTTTCAATTCCCATAAGTACTGAAGATCTTGAAATTAATGTTTTCATTGTTACTGATTTACCAGCACCAGACTTAGCAAATATAACCATATTATAATTTGTAAGTGATGAATGGAAATTATCAAATAATATTGGAACTCCAGTTTGTTTATTTACACCAATTGGAACACCTGTATCATGTCCTATATTTGAAGTTGTAAATGGAAATATTGTTCCCATAGATGGCCTATCAAATATTTGAGTCTTTTTTATTCTATCATCCATTAATGGTAATGCTGATTTAAAACCATCTTCTTGAATTGCCCATGCACTTCTAATCCCTACAAGAGATTTTGCCATTTCTGCAGTTAACATTTTTGATAATTTATCCAAATCCTCTTTACTATAAGCAAACAATGTAGAAACAATTGATGCTTCATATAATTTATTAAATCCTGCTGCAATTTCATCTCTTAATTGTTCAGTTTCATATCTTTTTTGTGTTAATATACTTTCTCTGTTTATATTACCTTTATCATTAGCAACAATTCTTTCTGTTTCTAGTTCTGTTATAATTTTGTTCAAATCATTTTGTGAATTAGACTCTTGAATTGGTTTTATATAAATTGATGTATTTATATCGCCAAACATATAAAGAGATCTAAATAATTCTGGGAATATACATGTTCTTGGTAATGTAGAAACATAAAAACTTCTAGCATATCTTTTAACATTTGAAATTATTTCTAGATGATCAATATTTGATGCATCTATTCCAGATGGAGCAATTAATTCCTTTATACTTTTTTTCTTTAAATATAAAGTTTCATTATTCATTACCTGAGCTTGGTCTTCTTCCTCTTGTTGCTTTTGTTTTTTCATTAGTTTCATTCTCATTTCCTCCTTCCGTTGCCTCTTTCTTTTTTCTTCTTACCTTAACTTTAGCATCTTCTGATATGTCTTTTCCTAAATATTCTTCATTTTCTGAAATTAATTGTTCAGCAAAATCAAATATTAAATTTTTAGCATTTTCTTCTCTTATTCTAAGCATCATTTCTTTATCACTTTTTGCTTCCATAACAGCCTCATTTGCCAATTTTGTTCCATTTTCCTCTATTTGTTTATTAATTAATTTCATCTTCTTATCAATTACATCAGGAGCTGTTGAATATAATGAATCAAAACCTGCATTTATTGCAGTTTGTGCACTGAATATGTCTGAATCTTCTCTATTATAAGCATTATATAATAATTCAACTAATCCCTTGGAATCTAATATTTTACTATTTACTTCACATCTTGATAATGTTCTCATAATTGATCTAGCTCTTGTATATAACTCTGAAAAAATCATACTTTGTATTTCATCTCGTGAATAATTTTGTGTATTTATTTCTTCTTCATAACAAGAAATTATAATATAATATTTTTTATGTAATACACTACTATTTAAACTACTTTTCTCTGTATTTGCAATTATATCTTTTGTATATTCATATTTATTTTTTTGTTTTACATATTCTACATATGCATCATATATTTCTTTATCTGTATACATTCCTGACTCTGCACTTTTTAATTGCATATATTTATTTTGTAATATATTATATTTATCTTCAATGTCTCTAAATTTTAATTTATATTCTCTTAAACTAGATTCCAAGTTTACAGT
>OLGB01004289.1_pt1 | contig 12315 bp, 9 predicted proteins | sample 1605691 | NCBI WGS metagenome assembly OLGB01 (sample SAMEA3888925, study PRJEB22519) | human gut metagenome | biome: human gut; feature: human-associated habitat; material: faeces | place: Denmark | collected 2010
TGACATTATCTCAGATGCTTTATGCAGTGACTTTATCACAGATGAACTACAAAAGTAAAATGTAATATAGACTTATATAAATTATTGAGGTATATTATTCAGGCCGGCAAGGATATATATCAATGCAAATCAAACAAACAGGAGGAAACCTGATGATTTTAATGAACCCAGTAGTTATTTCTGTCATTGTGATGATCGCGCTCTGCCTATTGAACCTCAACATTGTACTTGCTCTTCTCATCGCGGCGCTGGTTGCGGGGCTCAGCGCGGGGATGAATATCTCCGACACGATGGGGACTCTAATCAGCGGTATGGGCGGCAACGCCGAGACCGCGCTCGCCTATTTCCTGCTCGGGACCTTCGCCGTCGCGATAGGGCAGACCGGCATCGCCTCGATCGCCTGCAAGAAGATAGCGAAAGTCGTTAAGGGGAGAAAGTACATTCTTCTCTATATCCTGGTGGTCATCGCCTGTATGTCACAGAACCTTGTTCCCGTCCATATCGCGTTTATTCCGATCCTCATACCGCCCCTGCTTCTGCTCTTCAACGAACTTAAAATGGACCGCCGCGCGGCGGCCTGCGCGCTCACCTTCGGCCTCAAAGCACCATACATCGCGCTTCCCGTCGGCTTCGGGCTCATCTTCCACGGAATAGTCTCCAGCGAGATGGGACGCAACGGAATGGAGATCGCAAAGGCCGGAGTCTTCCATTATACGTGGATAATCGGAGCGGGTATGATTGCCGGGCTTCTCATCGCGCTCCACATTTCCTACCGGAAACCGCGTATCTATGAGAACAAGCCGATCATCGGCGCCAATATGGACCTGCCGGAGGAGAAATTCACGCGGACGCACGTTCTTGCCTTCCTCGCCATCATAGTGGCCTTTGCCGCGCAGCTCATGACGGGCTCTTTGCCTCTCGGCGCCCTAGCCGCCATCATCGTGATGATACTTACGCGCACTATCGAATGGAAGGATATCGACAGCACCTTTATGGGCGGTCTTGAGATAATGGGACTTATCGCCTTCGTTATGCTTATCGCGGCGGGCTACGGAAATGTCCTGCGTGAAACGAAATCCGTTGACACTCTCGTATCAAGCGTCGTCGGCGTTGTCGGCGGCAGCCGCTTCTGGGGCGCTTTCCTCATGCTCGCGGTCGGTCTTCTCGTGACTATGGGCATCGGCACCTCGTTCGGCACGATCCCCGTCATCGCCGCGATCTATTGCCCGCTTGCGGCGCAGCTCGGCTTCTCCATCGGCGCCACCACCTGCCTGATCGCGGCCGCCGCGGCTCTCGGCGACGCCGGTTCTCCGGCCTCCGATTCGACGCTAGGCCCTACCTCGGGACTGAACGCCGACGGCCAGCATAATCATATCTGGGATACCTGTGTGCCGACCTTCCTGCACTACAATATCCCGATATTCATTGCCGCGATGATCGGAGCGCTCGTCATTTACTAAGAATCAAATTTTGTTGCTGGATACAAAATTCCCGCACGGATGTCTGAATATCCGCGCGGGAATTTTTTTGACTGAGGTTTCTTATTTGCCTGGCGTGATGATCTCTTTATCGGTCACTACTCCATAGTAACGGAACTTTCCGTCCTTCACTATCTGTATCTGCACCGGTTTGACGACTTCGCCCTCGGGCGTGAAGCCGCTGATCACTCCCGTGAGGCCGTTATAGTTTTTCGTCGCCGCGAGCGCCTTTGCCACCGCGGGGCCGTCCGTGGTCTTGGCCTGCTTGATGGCGTTCACTAGCAGCATGAAGGCGTCGTAGGCCGACGCTCCGACCATGTCAGGTTCTATCTTGTGCAGCTTGCGGTATGTGGCGAGGAATTCCTGCACCTCTTTGCGTTTGTCGTCGCGGTTGAGGTTTGTCACGATGATGAGCCCTTCGGAAGCTTTGCCCGCTATCTCGGTGGTCTTCGGGGAATCGGCGCCCTCTTCTCCGATGAACTGCACTTTGATGCCCATCTCCTGTGCCTGTTTCATCGCCGGTCCCACCTGGAAGTAGTAGCCGCTGAAGAATACGACGTCAGGATTGGCCGCCTTCATCTTTGAAAGGTAGGGTTTGAAATCCTTTTCACTCATCGGATACTTCTGCTGAGAGACGATCTTTGCCTCGGGGTGCTTAGCGAGGTACGCGTCAAAGCCCTGGGCGAGGGTCGTGCCAAAGTCGTTGTCGCTGACGATGAGGGCGATCTTTTTCGCCTTGAGGAGCTTCACCGCCGTGTACGCCGCGCCCTTGCCCTCAACCGTTCCGAGGAAGCCGTTACGGAAGGTGTAGTCGCCCTTTGTTATGTCAGGGTGCAGGGCGTACGCCGAGACGAGCGGTATCTCTTCGTCATTGAATATTGTGGAGACCGCTCTTGTCGGAAGGCTGTAGGAGCCCGCGACAAAGGCGGCGACGCCGTCCTGGCCGATGAGCTTGTTGGCCAGCGGCACGGACTGTTTCGGGTCGGCGGCGTCGTCGTAGCAGACGAGTTCGACCTTTTTACCCAGCAATCCGCCCTCTTTGTTCACCTTGTCAACAGCGATCTTTACGGACTCGTAAACGCTGAAACCGTCAGCCGCGGCGAAGCCGGTGAGAGGGGCGAGCATGCCGATCTTGATCGTGTCAGCCGCCATCGCGCCGCCGGTCAAGACGACGAGCGCGAGAGCGAGCGCCGCAATTAAAACGCTAAAACTTTTTTTCATGATACAGAACACCTCCGGTATATTTTATGCGCCTAAATACGCCTCTCTCACCCGCTTGTCGGCGAGGAGTTCGGCGCTTGAACCCGATATGTTTATACGTCCGGTCTCCAGCACATATCCTCTGTCGGAGATGCGCAGGGAGGCGAGGGCGTTTTGTTCAACGAGCAGGATCGTTATATTTTTGTCCCGGTTAAGCGAGCGCAGCACCTTGAAGACCTGCTCCGTCAGCTTCGGCATCAACCCCATGGAGACCTCGTCCACAAAGAGCAGCTTAGGTTCGGATACCAGGGCGCGGGCGATCGCGAGCTGCTGCTGTTCGCCGCCGGAGAGGGTGCTCGCGAGCTGCGTGCTTCGTTCTTTTAATATGGGAAATAATTCATAGATCATCGCAAGTTTTCCCGCAAGCTTCGACTGCATCCCGTAGACGCCCATTTTGAGATTCTCATAGACGGAAAGCTGCGGGAAACAGCGCGCCCTTTCGGGGACTATCTTTATCCCCATCGCCGACCTCTTGTGCGCCGGCAGGCTTGTTATGTCCCGGCCCTCAAAGATTATTTTGCCGGCGCGCAGGGGCTGAAGCCCCATCAGCGCGCGCAGCGTCGTAGTTTTGCCCGCGCCGTTCGCGCCGATTATCGAAACAAGTTCGCCCTGCGCGACCTCAAAACTTATGCCGTGCACCGCCTCGATGTCGCCGTAGGCGACGCGCATGTCACTTACGCTCAGTAGCATCGGCGCAGTCCCCCTTTCCAAGATATGCCTCGATTACGGCCGGATCGGCGCTTATCTCGGCGGGCAGGCCCTCCGCGAGTTTGCGTCCGTGGTCGAGCACCACTATTCGGTCGGACAGCCCCATCGCCACGCGCATGTTGTGTTCGATAAAGAGCACTGAGACGCCGTCCTCACGTATCCTCATTATCAGTTCTTCCGTGGCCTTTATCTCCTCATGCCTTAGGCCGGAGAAGCATTCGTCGAGAAGAAGCAGCTTCGGTTCGAGCGCGAGCGCTCTGGCTATCTCCAGCTTGCGCAGATTGCCGAGCGGCAGCAGCGCGGCCTTGATAAGGGCTTTGTCAGCCAGTCCGACCCTCCGCAGGATGTCCGTAGCCCACAGGCGGCTCTCCTCCGTGTTCCAGAATTTCCACGAAAGACGGAAGCTGCCGTATTTCATCATTCCGAGGGCGACGATCACATTGTCCAGAACCGACAGCCCGCTGAATGGTTTTACCACCTGAAAGGTCCTGCCGACGCCGAGCGCCGCCATCCTGTACGGAGGGAGTCCGTTTGTCTTCATGCCGTTCAGAAGTATCTCTCCATCCGTTGGTTTATAGACTCCGGATATCATGTTGAAGCAGGTGGTCTTTCCGGCTCCGTTCGGCCCCAGCAGGCCGAGTATCTCGCCTCGCTTTATCTCAAAGCTCACGCTGTCCACCGCTTTCAGGCCGCCGAAGTTTATTGACAGGTTTTTTACCTCGAGGATGATCTCACTCAACCTTGGCACCTCCCTTCGCCCCCTTCTTTCCTGACGTCAGGTTCTTTATGGACATTACCGTTGAACCGCCGAGGATGCCGCCTGGCATGAATCGTATCATCAGCAGGAGAAGCATGGCGTAGAGGAACATTCGATAGTTGACCAGGGGTCTGAATACCTCCGGCAGCACTCCCAGGATGACGGCTCCCACCAACGGCCCCCAGAAGGTGCCGAGGCCGCCGGCGACGACGATCGAAAGCAGTGTGACGGAGAAGGGAAAGGTGAACGAGTCGGCGCTTATGAAACGCATATAATGCGCGTAAAGCACGCCGGAGAGTCCCGCGAGCGCCGTGCCGAGGACGAAGGCCGTCAGTTTCGCGCGCACGGGCGAGACTCCCATGCTGGAGGCCGCCGTCTCGTCCTCACGCACCGCGAAGCAGGAAAGTCCGCTCCACGACCGGGTGAAGAACCGGCAGGCCGCCATCGTGACCACAAGGAAGGCAAGGCAGAGCGCGAAATAACCCGGAGCCTTCAGCGCCGTGCCGAAGAACCGGGCGCGCGGGATGCCGCCGATGCCGAGCGCGCCGCCGAGCGCGGGGGTGTACTGAAATATCGCCACCACGATAAAGTTTATGCCGATCGTCGTGATAGCGAGGAAGTCTTCTTTCACGCGCAGGCTTGGCAGTCCGCAGAGCAGCCCGACGGCCGCGACGATGAGCACCGAGACCGGCAGCGACTGCCAGAAGCTGAATCCCGCGGCGGTGGTCAGCATCGCGGCGGAGTAGGCGCCGATGCCGACGAAGGCGGCATGGCCGAGCGAGATCTGTCCCGCGTTGCCGACGATGACGTTAAGCCCGTAGGCCGCGATCGCCTGGATTATTATCTGCGTTGCCACGTTCAGTATGTAGCTTTCCATAACGCGGCCCCTTACCGTTTGCCGAGGAGCCCGGTGGGCTTCCACATGAGGATGATTATCATCGCGATGAAAGCCAGCGCGTCGCGCGGCATCGGGATGTTGGCGTAGCCGATGAGGAAGGTCTCGCCGAGGCCGAGCAGCAGCGAAGCGAGCACCGCGCCGGGCACCGAGCCCATGCCTCCCACAACGATGAGCGCCAGAGTCTTGTAGGCTGGGACTTCGCCCATCATCGGATAGACCTGATTATAATAAATGCCCATCAGAATGCCGGCGATCGCCGCGATCGCGGAGCCGATGACGAAAGTCAGAGCCACCGTGCGCTGGGTGTTGACGCCAAGCGAGGCCGCCGTCTCCATATCCTGCGCGACCGCCCGCATGGCAAGCCCCAGCTCGGTCTTAGTCATCAGCAGCCAGAGCGCGATGAGGATCACCACGGTGAGGCAGTAGACGGCCATGAGCGTGGACGAGATCGTTACGCCGCAGACCACGGCAGAGGGAAAAGGGAGCGCGGCGGAAAAGGTGCGCACCTCCGGCCCCGCGACAAGCCGGCAAAGCTCTTCGATCGCGATAAGCAGCGCGATGCTGCTTATAAGCGGCACGTATGGAGGATATTTCAGCAGCGGGTAATAGATATAGCGCTCTATGAGCACTCCGAGGAGCGAGCAGAAAGCCATGCTCACGATCACTGCGATCAGCACGCTGCCCGTCGAGAGGAAGATATAGAGCCCCATGTAAGCTCCGGCGGTATAGACGGAGGCGTGCGCGACGTGGAGTATCTTCATGACCCCATAGATGAGAGCGAGGCCAAGCGTTATGAGAGCGTACATCGCCCCCGCCCCCAGGCCGTTCAGAAGCTGTTCGACAAACAATTCCATATACAAAACATCCCCTCATAAGAAGGATAAGGATTATGTGACGCACATATTCTAAGTCTCGTATACAAAAATGTAAACTGTTAAAATAGATAGCTGAACTTTAGTCTTAAATTTAAAACATATAGCAACAATTCTAAAATTTCTGAAATACCGCCGTCCACATATAATATTTATCCGTTTACAAAATCAGACGCTTTGGAGGCCAGAAAGACGGCCGGTCAGGCCTATTATTTTTTGATCACCAGAAACAGGCTCGAATCATCCACCTCAAATATTTGCCATTCGCATCCCGTTGAACGCCCGATCTCTTCAAGAGTTCCGCGCGGGTGCGCCGTCGCGCGGAAGCCGTCTTTGCAGACGATGACGCCGTCTTTCGTCTTTTCAATATCCAATTCGCCCAGCAGGCCTTTGGCGGCCTGTTCCTTGAACCACGCGACCCTCTGTTCCCAGAATTTCGGATGATATGTGCTGAAATAGGCGGTACCTCCCGCTTTCAACGCCTTCAGCACCTTGGCGGCGAAAGCCTCCGGCTCGTTCGCCCTTACCGCGGAGAGACCGTTCTGTAGACATAACGCGGCGTCAAACTGCCCGGGCATATCAAGGCGGTGCGCGTCCATGACCAGGAGTCCGGCGTTCTTCGTATTCTTGAGGTATTCCTTGCCGTAGGCGACGTTTTTCTCCGAAATGTCGATGCCGGTCACGCTTTTGACGCCGGGCGCGATCTCTCTCATGATCCTGCCGTATCCGGCCGCGATCTCAAGGACGCAGTCACTCTTTTTCAGACGGCTCCGCACGAAGTCTATCTCTCTCTGCAGGTATTCGGCGACGCGCGGCAGCTTCGTCTCGTATACCTGGCGCAGCCTCTCCGCGTTGAGTCTCTCCGCATAATAGTTTAGATTTGCCACGCTGCCGCCTCACTTTCCTGAAAGCTATTTTTTATCGCCGCCGCCTGTCCTCAACGCCTCTGTTGGAACCGGCGCGCCGCGATATAAGATGCGGGGACGGGCGCCGTTACGGAGCCCCGTCCCCGTCAGAAAGTATTACCGTTTTGCCACAAGTTCGGTGAGGAACTTTTCGTCCGCGAGATAGGGCAGAGTGATGTGCTGCCCGGTGCGGCCGCCGTTGAAGGCCGCCGAGACTTCGAGCGCGCCGTCGTTCCGTGCCCAGGCGCGCCTTGCCACGCCGCTCATCACGTCCCAGCTCATCGCGCTCCTGATCGTTTCGTCGACGCGGTAAGAGCCGTCAAGCACGAGGCCGAAGCCTCCGTTGATCGATCTGCCTATCCCCACGCCGCCACCGTTGTGCAGCGCCACGAGGCTCATGCCGCGCGCCGCGTTTCCCGCGTAGCATAACGTCGCCATGTCGGCCATGATGTTGCTGCCGTCCTTGATGTTTGCCGTCTCGCGGTAGGGCGAGTCGGTGCCGGAGACGTCGTGATGGTCGCGCCCGAGCATCACCGGGCCGATCTCTCCGTTACGCACCATCTCGTTGAATTTGAGCGCGATGCGGATGCGTCCCTCCGCGTCCTGGTAGAGGATGCGGCACTGGGTGCCGACGACGAGCCGGTTCTTCTCCGCGTCGCGGATCCACGTCCAGTTGTCGCGGTCCTGGAAACGCCGGTTCGGGTCGATGCACTCCATCGCCGCCATGTCGGTCTTGTGCAGGTCCTGCGGCTCTCTCGAGAGGCAGCACCAGCGGAAGGGGCCGTAACCGTAGTCGAAGAGCAGCGGTCCCATGATGTCTTCCACATAGCTTGGGAAGATGAAGCCGTCATGGGTATCGGCGCCGTTCTTCGCCACCTCTTTGACGCCAGCGTCGTAGACGGCGCGCAGGAAGGAGTTGCCGTAGTCGAAGAAGTAGCTGCCGCGGTCTACAAGTATCTTTATCAGTTCAAAATGTTTTCTGAGCGTCCTGTCGACGAGCAGGCGAAATTTTTCCGGTTCTTCCTTGAGCAGCCGCGTGCGCTCCTCAAATGTAATGCCGGCAGGGCAGTATCCGCCGTCATAGGCGGCGTGGCAGCTCGTCTGGTCGGAGAGCAGGTCGATGGCGACGTTATGGTCGACGGCATACTGCAGCAGATCGACGATATTGCCGTGGAAGGCGATCGAGCTGACTTCGCCGCCGGCTGTCTCTTCCTTCGCCATCTTAAAGGCCTCTTCCGGCGACCCGGCGATCCTTCTGACCCACCCCTGTTCATGGCGCGTTTCGATCCGCGACAGATCCACTTCGGCGGTTATCGATACACAGCCGGCGATGTCCGCCGCCTTGGGCTGCGCGCCGCTCATGCCGCCGAGGCCGGAGGTGACGTAGAGCCTGCCTTTGAGTTCGCCGCCCTGCGCGCCGAACTTGATGCGGCCCGCGTTGAGGATCGTGTTGTAGGTGCCGTGGACTATGCCCTGCGGCCCGATGTACATCCAGCCGCCCGCCGTCATCTGTCCGTAATTCGAGACGCCGAGCTGCATCGCGCGGTGCCACTCCTCCTGATTGTCAAAGAGGCCGACCATCAGGCCGTTGGTGAGCATCACGCGCGGCGCGGTGGGGGATGATTTGAAGAGGCCGAGCGGATGGCCCGATTCAAGGACGAGAGTCTGGTCCGGCGTCAATATCTCAAGATATTTTTTTATCAGGAGATACTGCATCCAGTTCTGGCAGACCTGCCCCGTTTCGCCGTAGGTGACGAGCTCGTAGGGGTAAAGCGCGACGTCGAAGTCAAGGTTGTTGTCGATCATCACCTGAAAGGCCTTACCCTCGATACAGCCGCTTTTATATTCGCCGATCGGCTTTCCGTATAATTTACCCTCGGGGCGGAAGCGGTAGCCGTAGATACGTCCGCGCGTGCGCAGCTCCTCAAGGAATTCGGGGGCGATCTCCGCGTGGTACTCTTCCGGGATATAGCGCAGCGCGTTCTTCAGCGCGAGCACCGTCTCCTTTTCGTTGAGCGTGTAAACGCGGTTCGGCGCGCGGCGGTACTGCGGATCAAACTCCTTCTTCCGCGGCAGTCCGTCGGGAAATTCCAGCCTGACTTTCATCGCGTCTTCAAGCGACCTGTTGTCCATCATCTTTATGACCTCCTGTAATACCTCCGCGGCAGAGGCGCGGGGATTTTTATTTTGGCTGATCACAATCTAACCTCTGCGTATAAAATTTGTGTAAAATAGAGGCGCGGGTTTTCCCCGCTTGATTTCGCGGCGAATTGAATTTTTCGCGCTTTTGACAAATTTTTTATATTTATTTGACATCATAAATTAAAAATTTATTCATGGTCGGATAAAATTTGAGGATGGGGGAAAGAGGTTGAGATTGAAGCTGCATCTTCTCGGCGAGGCCTATATCGAGTTGGACGGCGAACGGCTGGCGATGCCCTTTAAAAAGGCGGAGGCCGTCGTCTTTTACCTTGCCGTCGAGGGCCGCCGTTCAAAGGAGCGGGTCAAGTGCCTATTCTGGGGAGACCGCGACGAGCGGCAGGCATCGGGCAACATGCGCAACGCCGTCTATCTGCTGCGGAAGACGCTGCCCCATAATTTTTCCGCCGAGCGCGGATATCTCAACCTTACGGATTTCGAGACCGACCTGGGCGGACTCGACCTCTCCGCCAAGATACCTTCCGTGGTATTCGAGGAGCCTCTTCTCGGTTTTGAGTCGGTGGATTCGGCCGATTTCTGCGAGTGGCTCGCCGGTTCGCGCAAGCGGATCAGGGACGAGGTCTCCGGCCTCCTGCGGACGCGGCTCGCCTCTCTCGGAAGCGAGGGGGCAGAGAGTGAGCGCCGCGGGATACTCTCCGCGCTGCTTGAGCTCGATCCCTGCGACGAGGAGAGCATGGCCGGGCTGCTAGAACTTCACATAAAAGAGGGGCAGGCTGTCAAAGCCCTCTCCCTCTGCCGGACCTTTTGCGAAAGGCTGGAGAGGGAGGTGGGCGTGAAACCCGGCCTGCGGCTGCGCCGCCTTGAGCAGGAGCTTCTTGCGGAATCGCCGCGCGGCGGCGGTTCGGGACAATGTTTTTGCTGCCGCGACAGAGAGGTGCGTAAGATCATCGATATGGCGTCCGCTCCGGAGGGGCGTATGCCGCTCTTTTTCATACACGGAGAGGCGGGCGTGGGGAAGACGGCGCTCGTAAATTACGTTACGGAACTCCTGTCGGAGGAGAGGGGCGATGTCTTCTCCGCCTGCCCGATGTCGATCGGCGAAAAATTCCCCTACTCATCGTGGAACAATATTGCCGTGCGCCTTGTCGAGCGTTTCCGGGAGGAAAACATGGCGGTCGATGCGGGGACGCTCTCCGTCCTCTCGCGCCACTTCTACGGCATCTCCGGAGAGGATTGCCGCGGTACCCCGCTCATCCCTGAACGTGACATTTTCGCCGTGGGAAAGGCGTTTGCCGGACTTTCGGCCCGCCTGTACAGGGGCAAGCCGCTCTTTTTCATATTTGAGGATATGCACTGGTTCGACGCGCAGTCGCTTGACCTCTTGCGCGTCTTCCTCCCCGAGCTGCGCGTGCCGGCCGTGATCTTCATGACGAGCCGCCCGGAGAGCGCCGAAGCGATAATCAAGATGATCTATAACATAAAACCCGTCCCCGCGCGGAACTTTATGCAGATGCGCCTCATGCCCTTCACCGGCGAAGAGGTGCTGCGTTTTTGCCGTGCCTTTCTCTCCGACGAGGTGCTGAGGACGAGAGGCGCTGATTACTTCATGCGCGAGAGTGAGGGGATGCCGCTGCTTCTCGCCGAGATGGTGCGGATACTGCGCGGCAACAGCGGCGCCGAGTGCCGGGACGGCCTCAGAGGGCTTATCATGAGCCGGATGGACGAACTTTCGCCGCCGCAGCGCGAAATGCTCTCCGCGCTCTCCGTTTTCGGCGCTCCCGCGTCTGTCGAGGATCTCGCCATGCTCATTGGCGAAGACCCGGGGCTGATAACCGCCGACGCGGAAGAACTGCTGCGGCGGGGACTGATATGCGAAGTGAAGGAAAACGACGACTACTGCGTCGATTTTATCCACGTTAACGTGCGGGAGTGCGTTTACGACGCGATCCCCGGTTTTAAGAGGAAACAGCTGCACCGGCGTATTGCCGAAATATTGAAGCGGCACTATTCGCCCCATATATGGAGCCCCGCGCTCTCCGCGATGCTGCGCCATCATCACAGCATGGCGGGAGAAAAGAGGGCGGTCCTTGAGCAATATCTGCGGGAGATGAGCTTCCATATAAACCTGAACCACATCCTCTTCCCGATGATAAGGGACGCCGTCCTGCTAAAATGCTCGCTGCCCTTCAGCGGCAGGGAGGAGACGGAGGCCAAGTTCGGCAGGATACGCGATATACTCCAGAGCTGCGGAGCCGAGGAGGTCTCCGGAGAATCGGAGCTGCGCCGGCTTGAAGCCTCTTATCTCGAAATGTACGGCGGCTACAAGATCAACTGGGGCGAGTATGAACAGGGACGCCGCTTGACGGACTCCGCGCTGCGGATAGCCGAAGAGGGCGGCTATGACGAGACGGCGATGCACTGTCTTGAGGATATCGCGCACCACTACCTGCAGACCGACAGGAGCGCGGAGCTCGGCGCGGAGGGAAAGAAGATCCTCGCCCTCGCGCGCGGGCTGCGAAAGGAAAACCATGTCGGCCTCGCCCTGAGGCTGATCGGCATGGCGAGCCTGATAGAGGGGGACTATGAAGAGGCGGAAAGGATCTTCCGCGAATCGATCAAGGTCTTTGAGGGGCTTGAGCTGACGGGGAAATTTTACACGCTTAACCTTCTCGCGCCCACCTGCTACATCGGAGAGATGCGCCAGTGGCGCGGGGAAAGCTCGTTTGCGCTGACGCGGTTTGAATACTGCATAGAGCGCTGCCGGCGGGCGGGGCTCTTCTGGGGGCGCAGCCATTTCTGCGCGCACGCGGCGGACGCCGCGCTCGACCTCGGTGACTGGAAGCTCGCCGCCCGCTATATAGGAGACGGCGTCTCCCTCTTTGAAAGTTCGCGCGGCGGCCATTGCAGCTCTATCCTCTACAGCCTCAAAGCGATATGCGACGCGCGGCGCAGAGATTTTGGGGAGGCTGTGGCCTCTCTTGAAAAGGCCGACTTCCTCTCGGCGATCGGCAAAAAGAGCTGGTGCGCCGCCCAGTTTATGGCAAAGGGCTGGGTGGGCAAACTGGCGGCGGGATCGTCGCCGGCCGTCACAGACTATCTTGACAGACCCTGGGACTATTACGCCGAAACCGCGGTAAAACTTTATGAGGATTTCGGGGCTGCGCACCGTGCCGAACGCATAAGAAAAGAGCTGGGGCCTCCTGACTTTAGCACTTTCTCCCAGCTAAACAAGCGCTGAGCCGTTGGTATATCACAGCTCAGCGCTCTTTGCTTTTTA
>OLGB01004292.1_pt1 | contig 12301 bp, 3 predicted proteins | sample 1605691 | NCBI WGS metagenome assembly OLGB01 (sample SAMEA3888925, study PRJEB22519) | human gut metagenome | biome: human gut; feature: human-associated habitat; material: faeces | place: Denmark | collected 2010
CCTGCACATCTGTTACTTTTGTTATATCTCCTTTTACTGTCTTAATCAAATACATTGTTTAATATGTGAGTTCTCGAATGGTTTATAACAAAAAATACAGCATACATGAAATTTCTCTCACATATGCTGCATCTTAATTAACTGTTACTGATTATCTTTATCTTCTTTATCTTCTTTTTTCTTTATGATAAAGAATATTCCAAGTCCTGCCACAATCACGATGGCTCCGATGATGATAATCCAGAGTGGATTCCATGAATCCTCTTTTGACTCGGTAGTCACATTGTTGCTGCCAGTTCCTGTACTGTCGTCTGCCCCGTTTCCATCCACCGGTGCTTCATCAATCACGATGGTGTAATCAGAAGCATGAGTGAAAGTCAGGTCAGCAGTTCCATCCTCTGCAATCTCATCTGCACAGATAAACTCAAGCTCTCCTGTAGTTTCATTGTAGTAGAACAGGTTTGCATAAAGTCCTACGTTCTTTGCTTCCATGTTGATGGAAAGGACTGCTGTAAATCCGAACTCGCCGTCATAGGCAAGGCTGATCTGGATAGAATATCTCTCTCCAGTCACATTATTGATAACATCCACAGGAATGTTATTACCGGCTTCTTCTCCAACCTTTACGCTGAAGTCGATGTCGCTTACCTTGTCAGTAGTAATGCTATTTCCGTTTACACTCCATGTAATGCCATTACCCATGTCAAACACAATGGTTACATCTTTGCCTGCGATAGTGTCAAGAACATCTCCCGGTACTACGGTAGCACCGTTCATATCAACCTTTACCGCATCGCCATCTTTTGCATCTGATGTTTCGTTCTTGATAACATCCCAGCCTTCTTTACCTGTTTCGTCTTTGATGAACGGCTTTCCGGTATCCGGTATTTCCGCTGGCTTCTTATCGCCGCCTTCTCCCGGTTTGTTATCTCCCGGCTTATTATTTCCTGGTTTGTTATCTCCCGGCTTATTATCTCCTGATCTATTATCATCCTTTAACTTAGCGATTGGTTTCGTATAGCTGTGTCCACACAATGAACAGGTATATGTCATCTCGCCTTCTTTTTCCTTAGTAGCTTCTACCGTTACACTGCTTGTATACTTATGGTTAAGCTTAGGAATTGTTTCTGTATAGCTGTCACCACACTTACATGTATATGTCTTAATTCCTGTCTGGGTACAGGTTGCTTCCCTTGTTATCGTACAAGTATAGTTATGCTCATGTTCTTCTTCAGGAAGCTTTGGAATCGTTTCTGTGTAAGTGTCATTGCAGTTTACACAGGTATAGGTTCTCTCGCCCTCCGCTGTAGTGGTAGGCTGCCTTGTAATCTCTGAATGATAATCGTGTCCGGTTGCGGCTATTGTCTTTCCTTTTTCAAGGACTGCATTACAACCACTGCAACACTTATCTCCGGTGTAACCGGAAGAAGTACAATCAGCATCCTTCTTACCCACCAGCTTTATGGCTTCGTGGTTATTCGGATTTAAAGTGCCATACTCTGCACCGCAGACTGAACATTTCGCCTTATGGGTACATGTTGCCGTTCCGCCGGAGTGTTCTTTTTTCTCTATGGCATGACCTGTACTGATACATTCTCCACAATCCTTACAATAGGTATCTCCTGAATATCCTTCCTCTTTACAGGTGGATTCCTTTTCACCTCTAACCTCAGTATTCTTATGTTCACAATCACTTCTGGTAATTGTGATTACCACTGATTCATTTTCATAATTGCCCTTGTCCGCACCATTGTAAACAGCAGTTGCGGTCACAGGCACACCTACTTCCAATGCAGTAGCCTTATCACTCTCCTGCCATGTCCAGTCTTTCGCTAAAGTAACTGTACCGACAGTTTTGTTACTGTATGGAACACTCATAGCCGATCCCGGCATATGCGGTGCGTCTTTTACCTTATTTACTGTGATGGTTACATCCGTTTCAACCGTGTTGTAATTTGCACGATCTGTCGGTGTGAATACCAATACATAAGTTGTCAGATTGCTGTCTGCACAATTCGGTGCAAGGCTTGCATCCTTCCAAGAAAATGTTCCGTCTACAAGAGTTGTGTCATTCTCACTGTACTGTACTTTTCCACCTGCTATTGTTGCATCTGATAAGGTCTGTCCGTAAGTAATAGCACTTACAGTAGGTTTTTCAGCCACATAAGCTGTTGCTGCTACAACCCTGACGGTAATATTCTTCGTTACCGGCACATAATTCGTGGTATCTGTCGGATTAAATACTGCTACATAGCTGTTCACATTTGTTGTAGGAACTGTGCCGTTTGTCTTCCAGCTCCAGCTACCTTCAACAGTCTTTTCCACGCCGCCAACAGTCCAGCTTACGCTTCCACCAACAAGATCACTATCTGTTAATGCTGCAGTTGAATGATATACTCTGTCTGCCACTGTCGGAACAGTTGTCACATTCGGTGTCGCCTGACTTACGGTTACTGTGATTGTTCCGGTACATCCCTGATAAAGTGCTTCATTCTTCGGCACAAACTTCCATGTAACCTGATGACTTCCGGCATTCAGTACCTCATTCGGTGTTTCCCAGCTAAGTTTACCTGCTACCTCTGTTCCATTGGCTACAAATTTTGCTTCTGTGGTATTAAGCTTTAATGCACTTATCTTCTGTCCGTACACAAGGGATGTGCTGTCAGAAGAAACCTTTGCACCTGCCTTTTCCGTCACTACGAATTTATCAGTAATCTTTACAGTTAATGTATAAGTTACATCTTTATAATTCGCCATCGTTGCAGTGACTGCAATAGTTGCTGTAATTCCATCTGTATAGTTATCAAATGACTTCACATTGTAGGTAAGATTACCATTTTTATCTACCGATACATTTTCAAGTATCGTACCGGCATCTGCCGTTGACACAGAGTATGTTGTATTACCCTTATCTGCCGGAAGCATTCCTGCAACATCCACCGCCACATTACTTGCTCCCTGCTTATATGTATAAGCTGCCGTACCTGTTGACGGATTTAATACATAGTCTTTCTTTGCCACATTGACTTTAATCGTCTGCTCTGCCGCACCGGTATAACACTCTGTTTCCGAAAGAGATACTGTTACGGTGGCACTTCCTGCTCCCACAATCGTTACTTCTCCGGTATCGGAAACTTTAATGACCTTTTCATCGGAAACTTTATAGGAAATCGTTCCGTCTCCGGTTCTGCTACATCCAAGCTTAAATGCCTCATCCCCAAAGGTCGGGGTAAATTCAGTCTGTTTCAGTGTCAGCACTCCGTCTGCTTTTGCAACAGTATCCGAAGTATCATTAACTGTTCCTATGTATCCTTCCGCAGATACCTTAACTGTAATCTGTTTTCCAATTGCTTCGGCGGATACAATCTTATAAGTATTGCTGCTTCCCTGCTGAAGCACTGTATCGTCCGCGCAGAAAGTATAGGTTAATACAGCTCCCTGCTGTGCTCCGGTTACAGTTGCAGTTAAGGTTTCCCCATACTTTGCAGTTCCGGAAAGGCTTACGCTGCCTTCTAAGGTTGCGGTATAGGCAGATGTATTGGAAATAACATCACTTGCCTTATATCCATCTGTTTCCTTTGCCCGTACCTGTAAATCTCCTGTGTTGACTATCACGTTTCCAACTGTAACAGTACCAACACCGGTGCCGGAATCTACCGTAATATCCGTCCAACTTGCTCCACCATCGGTACTGTATTCGTAAGTAACTCCGCTTGTTCCGTTAAAGGTAAAGGTATTGTTTTCATCATCCACATTTCCATTCGTCGGTGGATTTGGATGTTCTGCCTTTGCTACCTCGGCGGTGGAATCCGTCAGTTCTCCGGAACAGTTTTCAGCGGTAACCTTAACTGTAATCACTTTTCCTACATCATCTGCTGTTAAAGTATATGTATCTCCGGTAGCAATCGCTGTAGTATCTTCTCCACGATACCATGAAACTGTAACTTCGCCGGCATCTGTCGCAAGTCCCTCATAGGATGCTGTCAATGTTTTTCCATATACTGCCTCTCCGGAAATGGATACAGTTCCCGTGATGGCTTCCTTTAATGTCTTAAATGTGCTATTTAAAAGATAACTTTCATTTCCTGCCTTATCCACTGCAAGAACTGCACAGTAATACTCGGTATTTGGTTTCAGGTCTGATAATGTAAAGGTTCCGGTTGCATTGTGATAATCAGATGCTTTCAAATTCTCTGTCGTAGCACTTGTTACCTCATTTATATCCGTACTATATAAGAAATAAACCTTCTCAAGACCGCTTCCATCTTCAAAAATATCAAATGTCACACTACCGGAGCGATCCTTCATGACCGGGGTTATATCAAAAATATACGGTTTCTCATCATCATGCAAAATGCCATCACTGGACAGATAGGTTACATTTCCGACATTGTCTGTGATTCTCGCATACACATAGTTGGTCCTGTTCGTCTTGATTTTAGGCTTATTGCTATTATCATAATCTTTCCAGCCACTCAGATTCTGCATATCTGAAATTTGTGTATATGCCTTGTCAGATACCAGATATTCTGTAGAGGCTATACCGGAGCCGGTATCCTCTGATGTAATCGTAATTTTTTCTTTGGTGTTGGTATAGAAGCCAAAGGAAATTTTCTCTAAAAATTTATCCCATGTACTTTCTTTTACCTGAATGGTTCCGGTTGGAGCAGCTTTATCAATCTTAATCTCTTTGTTTATGCTATCTGTAATGTATCCGTTACTGTCTTTAAAATAAAGAGTATAAGAATGTGTTCCCTCTTCGGTAACCGAAATGCTGTCATTCCAACTGCTTCCATCCGTTGATACCTGCCAGTCTGCTACGCCGATTGTGACATCTGAAGTATACCAGTCATTCGCACCTTTCGTTCCTGTTATATAATTATCCGGAGCAGTAATGTAAGCAATGGTAAAGTTCTTTGTAATTTCTCCTGTATAATTACCCTTTCCGGTAATCTTCACATAAGGAGCGTTTTCAGCATTGCTGCCTGCCACATCTGTATTGTTTCCATAAGTAATGTTATAATCTTCACCAAGAGTTAATGATGTCTCGCCTTTTTTTATGGTAATATCCGGCTTAATCTCATTACCTGTATAGTAGTAAGGGGTATCCACACCGCTAATACTGATACCAGAATAGTTGATGTTCTTTATATTACAGTACGAACAGCTTTCGCCAGTCTTGTCGTCGCCAAAGTCATGTTCCTTTAAGCCTTCCGCATTATTTGTGTATCCAACCTTACAAGGAGAACTTTCTGAAGGTTTATAGACTTTCGCATTACTAAAAACAGGAAAAGATTGTTTCTCACCATCATTATCAATGTTCTGTCCCCAGACCTGTGGTATCGTGCCATCTTCTCCCACTTTCTGTCCATCCTGCAAAAGGTATGCAACCTCGCCGGATGCAAACTGTGCAGCGGTTTTTCCTTCAGCCTGCCCTTCGACATCTGCGCCGTTAATGCCACCCAAATCCGTGCCTTCCGCTTTCAGATAATAGCAATTGTTTATCGTACAATTTTCACCATATCCGAACACGCCTCCGACATCATCATTTCCACTTACACTACCTGTGTTATAGCTGTCAGTTATCGTAACACTGCTACCAGTTCCACACACGCCTCCGACACATCCTTCTCCACTTACCACTCCTGTGTTATAGCTGCCAGTTATCGTACCATCTACACCAAATGCGCACACGCCTCCGACATAATGTTCTCCGAAAAAATAAGAATCAACGACACCGACATTCCGAATTGTTGCCATATATATATTGTCAAACAAGCCAACATGACTTTTTTGGCTATCATTGAAAAAGAGTCCGCTGATGGTCTTTCCATTTCCATCAAAAGTCCCCTGATAGCCGTTATTAGCTGCTCCAATCGGTGTCCATGAAATGAAGTTCCCGCCGTTTGCTACTTCATTGGTCAGATTGCCGTCATCATCTGTTTTATATGTAATCCTGTCAAGCAGATTATTATTTACCGTGATATCATTCATCAGCTTCGCACAGGCTGAACTATTTTTAGTAACGTCTGTAAGAGTTCCGTTTACAAGTCCGGCGAACCAGTAAAGTTCTGCCGCCGAGGTAATCTGATACGGGTTTTCTGCTGTACCATTACCATTTTCCGGTTTTGTTGGTGTGATGGTGGTTGCTTCCAAAAGCTGTGCTCCACCCAGTTCTACATTTACTTTCAGTGCTGCTGCGTCCTCTGCGAGTTCATAGCCCTCCGGCAGATTCGCAGTAAAAGTATAGTTACCGCTGTACGCACCTTCCTCCGGGTAGTTTTCACATACCCAGCCTTCCAGAGTCACGGTTTCTTCCGCTCCATCCGTTTCTTCCGATTCGTTTGTTGCTTCTGTATCCTCTGTTTCGGTAACGGACGCAGATGTTGTAATCGTGGCTGTGATGGAAGCAGGAAGGAATGATACGATGTCATCAAAGGATACGATATAATCTTTGGATGCACCGGGAAGTGCCAGCACGTTTTCCTCCAAGTCCAGCATTTCCTCTTCATCATTCCATGTCCATGAGGTGATACGCTTTGCTGTCTCGGTTATTTCTTCCGATGTAGTCTGCTCCTCTTTTTCACAGGTCAGCACTTTTTCTTCCTCTGCTGCATTTACCGTAAGAGCAGATAAGTCCACGCTGCTTCCAACAAGGGCTGCCGTAAGCAACAATACTGCGATTCTCTTTCCTCTTTCTTTCCATTTTTTCATAATATCAATCCTCCTGTCCAAACTATGGTGCAGTTACACATTCTGTCCCCATAAAGATATTCTCTTATTTTCCAGTCATATTCAGATAGATAATATGAACAAAATCTATCATGAATTTCTATTTATCATTCTATACACTAACTCAGTTTTATTGTACTAAAAAAAGGCTGTTTCTTCAAGAATTTTTATTTGAAATTCAAATATATCTTTTTATAAACAAAAGAGCTTCCCTTGATTATCCTTGAAAGAGCACGATGCTCCATCCTTCTAATCTTAGAAAGCTCCTGATTTTTTTGTATATGAAACTTTAACCATCCCATAATGGCTGACTGAAAAAGAGTACAATAATTTTTTACTTTTATTGCAGCCTCTGAATATATCCTTCACTTACCATCCGCCTTAACGGTTTTGCTCCATACAGCAGACCTGATTCCTGATTTTCTTCTTCATCTTCCTCGGACAGTTCTACATAAGCACATCCTGCTTGTTTTCTTGCGTTATTTAATGCCTGATAGAATACTTCTTCATCCGTGATGTTGAAATATCCATGTCCGGAACCATGCGGAAAATACTTCTCTACCACAGACTGGAGCTCTCCATAGAACTTGTCATAGTCCCTGTTGTTCATAAGCTCAGTTCCATTCTCTGCATCAGCGTTCTTATAAGAACTACGCATTCTTTTTGTCGTTCTTTCAGTATCTATGCTGTCTACGCATTCCTTCACACGCATACTTGATTCTTCTATTGTCGTGGCGGACGGGCGGATGATATTCAGATAATCATCTATACATGACTCGGCAAGCTTGATTTCTTCAGGACTTATCTGTCCGTCCTCCTTTGCTTCCTCTATCTGCGTAATCAGTTCGTCCATACCATCTATGTATACGTTATCCGATGCTTTTTCCAGAGAGTAGCTTACCATCTGTGCTGCCGCCTTAAATTCTGTATCCATATCCTCAATCTCGGAATCCAGCTCCTGAAGCTCGTCAATGTACAGGTCTTGAAGTTCTTCTACCATTCCCTTTGCCTGCTCGATTCGTTTTGCACCATAGGCAACCATTTCTGACAGTTCCACTGGATCTTCCGGAAATTCCATATATGGATATGGCGTTGCCTCTATCCTCTCGTATTCCGGTGTCTGTCCCAATGACAGCATATCTATCAGGTCCTTGATCTGATTGATGGTCAGTTCCTCCAACAGAATGATTGGCTTTTCAATCAGTTTGTTCATATCCACTTCTTCTTTTACGGATATCTGTTTTCCAATAACGGTAAGCTCCATATTGACTTTTACAAATATCTGGCTTCCATTTACGATTATGCCAAGAAGTGCCTTGCTGATATAGAATACATTAAGCACACCCTGAATCACTTTGTTAATTGTGTTAAGGAAACCGCTACCCAGTTTGTTTGCAAGCGACAGTACCTTATTGGCTGCATCAAGAGCTGCCTCTGCCGTTTTCATCGCAAGATATATGCCGCCGATGGCAACCTCATAGCCTACGATTTTGGCTGTTTCCTTAGCCATCTTCGCCCACTGATACCATTTTGCTTTCCTAATTACCCTCCTGCACTCTTCGATTTTACTTTTGTATGAGTTTATCTCATTTTGCAGGGAGGATACTTTGTTCTTTGCATCATTGATTTTTTTCTGTGCATCATGTATCTTTTTGTCATATTTGGTTACTGCTTCATCCAGCAGGTACGTCAGTTGTTTCAGGTTATTCTGTAATCCTGTGCTGTCGAGAGAGACTTCAAATTCAAAGAACAGATTTTTCATTTTCTGATAATCTGCATTCAGATACAATGAAGCCCGAAACAGGTTGAAATAGCTTGTTTCAACAGCAATCCTTATGTTTTTGTTGGCAAAATATACCAGTGCATCAAAAGAAAATATTTTGCACAGTTCTATATGCCCATCTATATAAAAATTGCAGGCGTTTTTGGATACATCCATGTATAAAGTGACCGGTCTGTCTGTCACTTCATTTCTGTAAAAATCCTGTGTCAGCAGTTCCAATGTACTGTTTGATGTACTGCCAAGCACCGGGTTTATCCTGTTTTTCTCAGAACGGGAACCGCTGATAATAAGCACACTGTTATGTATTGGTGATACTTCCGCATATCCAAGAATGCCTTTATCATTTACTGACGAAAACATGATTTTGATTTTCTGTCCGAAAATCTCCAACTGTCCTGCAAAGAATACTCCCATATCAAAATTGTATCTGCCTATGGTCAGATGCTTAGATGCATAATATGCCTGCGGTGGAAAGGATAATTCTCCCTTACTGTTCAGCCAGTAATGGAACATGGTCTTTGTGTTCAGAACGTCACAGGCACTATCGCCCGGAAGTCTTGTCACACTTACATTGTCCTGACTCAGCAGATACTCCTGCTTCATTCCCGCTAATGCATTATTTACAGCCTGTATGATTTCCGCATCTGTAAGTGTCTTAAAATCAATCGTTTTACCGCCACCTGAACTATTGATGTCAAAGGCTGTGACGGTAAATATATCCAGTTCTTTTACTGACTGCGAATCAATTCCTGCAAGGTTTGATACCAGAGAGGATACCGACACTTCACTCATGGCTATGTTGATCATATCAAGCATTGGAACCGTACCATTATAGGATATGCTCAATGCTCCATACCACATAAGATTGCGGATATTTATCTGTGACATTGCCCCGATATTGATACCGGATTTGCCAAAGCCAAGCTCCAGCCCACAGTTGCAGATTGATATTTTTGTATTAGGTATCTGATAAACGCTTGTCGGCATGGTACTTGCCGATATTGATACATTTGTAAGTGTGAATTCTGCATTCACATAAAATTTTAATCCCGGAAAGCAGCTTAGTCCGATAGCTCCCGCCATCTGGAATTTCACATTATTGCTGCCAAACTGTGTATAGATTACTATGTTCTGACAGCTTAACAGTGCATTTTCAATATCCGGCACAAGCAGTGCACAGCTTACCTGTTTTCCACCCAGCCCCACGAATATATCCATCTGGTTTATTCCGAAGATTGTTCTCATGGCATCTGTAAATGGATATTTTGCCACTTCATCAAATCGAAAGGCTGTGCTTAATAGAAGGCTTCCTTCTATTATGGGCGGAACTTCCGGCAGGTACGAATATGCTTTGTACAATTCGCTACAGTTTATGTTCGTATTACGGTAAAGGAAGGTGAAGCTGTGTATTCCAAACACATACATCACTTTCTTTACTACCTGTGCCAGCGAATCGTTTTCCCCATTGATAATTTCCTGCGGAAGAAGGGCAAAGGCAACCAGTTTTCCCTGTTTTCCATCATAAGCCAAAAATTTTAGTGCTTCTGTACGCACCTCCAGCATGGTCTGCTGATTGCTATGTGCAAACAGGGCTTTTACCTCAAAATCGTTCAGCAGTTCCACGTAATCCCCTACTTTTTCTTTCGTAACGCTGCCAAACAGTTTTAGAAGTTCTTTCAGGCTGTCTTTGGTTATTTCCACTTCCGCAGAAAACAACAGCTCATCTTCGATGCAACCTGCCAAAAGAGTGGTTTTGACACCGCATAATTCACCTTCCATATTCAAGGAACTGTTCATATATTCTTTTGACATCAAAACCACCTCGCTTCTTAGATTTCTTTTAACAAATCTTCCGGTTTGTAAAGATTCATCTGGCTGATAATCTTACTTCTCTCTGTGTTCCAGACTGCTACACCGACTCTCTGAATATTGAAAATCTTGAGGCTTTCCGGGAGTGCTTTTGAAGTATCAATTTCAAGCTGGAATGCGTATTCTGTATTGTTTACCGGTGCCGCATTTTCCCCTGTACTGTTCGTACTGTCCACAACCGAATAAAAATATGCCATTTTTAATACAACTTTGATATCTTTAAAGCTTAACCCCAACGATTCAATACAATCAGTTAATTCCTTAACCTGTAATTTTGCTGTATCATCCAAGCCAATCAGATAACAAATATCGTTTATCATGTCATTAATGGTAATTCCTCTGGCATCTGCCTGATCTGTAGGCATCAGCAGATAATATTCCTTATCATTTGACTTGTAGTACTCTGCCACAAGCTTTGTTCCAAGAAGTTCAAAGTCTACTTTAATCAAAGCCTGCATAATGTCTGGTTGCTTTACTACTACCGTTGGGGTAACATCTGCGCTGGTTGGTGTTACAACTTTTGTGTCTGCCATAATTTTGTCCTCCTTTTTATTTCATAAAATTGTTTAACTTTATTGCCAAAACCGCCTGTTCTAATTTCATATAAGTACGTATAGTGCCTGCCTTATTGTGACGACTACACAATGAAACCAGATAAAAATTATTAGGGTCAATTTGTCCGCCAACCATTTCATATACATGTGCACCTGCTGGGTATACAGAATGTGCACATGGAATAGCAATTTCATCACCATTTTCATCACGTTCATATATATAGTTATCTACTGAGCATCCACCTACAAGACCATTTTCTAATCCTATTTTCTGATACGCAGCTCTCATAAAATCTATCCAACTATTATAACCATGTTTTGGATCTTTACTTGTACCTTGCATATTCACTATCTCAGTTCCAGCTTGCATCAACTTAAATCCTCCTAATGTCGATGAAACATTTGTAATAATACAACTTGAAGGATATTCTTTATCTGGATTCCATACTTCTAAAAACTCTGCTGGTTTATCCTTTTCTTTCCGTTGATATACCATTTTCAAGTTGTTACCCAACTCTTTAGGTAATCCTAACTTCTTCCATTCTTCTGTTTCTGGCAACTCCAAAAAAATTGCTCCGTCGTTCTTCTTTCCCATAAAAAATACCTCCTTTTAATGATTAGATGATTGTAACTATTACAAATTCATTCTTTGCACTTTTATATTAACATCACGCAAGGTTTCTGCTTGCGTTGCAAACAGAAACCTTGCGTGATAACATCTCGCAAGGTTTCTGTCAATATATTCTTCATTATTTTTTTAATAAAAAATCTCCTTGAATCGAACTTCTGTCCAATCCAAATGCAAATAAAAACCAACACCACGTTTCTAAAAAGTCACAAACTTCGATAATAATTCTTTCTTTAATTGATAGTTTATCCATGGAACTCGAAGGAATCGGTAAAAACTCTTGAAATTGAAAATTATATTCACCCTCAATATTCTCCATCCTTTTCATACACTAAAAAAGGACGCAGAATCTCTCCCACGTCCTCGCATTTATCTGGCTTTATCTTCTCTTACCTTCGGTGCTTCCTTATGTGCTGCTTCCTGCTTCACCTCATCCACACCTCTTGCCTCAAATGCATCTGCATTATACTGATACTCCTGTGGCTCAGCGACCATTGGGGAGTATACAACCTCTGCTTCTACTCGCTCAGCTTCTGCCCTCTCCGGCTCTGTCTGTTCCTTTGTTTTCGCATTCTCCATATGCTTTTCCTTATCAAGCTGCACATTCATAGCCAGATTATCGAGCTTATCAATAGATGCATCCAGATGAAGCTCCATTGATACAAACATCTTTTTCACTGCTTTCATAGGTGCAAGCACCGCCTTTGTAATGGGATGTTTCTGCTCTTTCTGTGA
>OLGB01004303.1_pt1 | contig 12270 bp, 12 predicted proteins | sample 1605691 | NCBI WGS metagenome assembly OLGB01 (sample SAMEA3888925, study PRJEB22519) | human gut metagenome | biome: human gut; feature: human-associated habitat; material: faeces | place: Denmark | collected 2010
AGCGCGCTGCCGCGCATCGGCGGTACGGCGGCGCAGACGCGCGGCACTCCCGCCGTCTTCGCCGGTATCACGAGCATAAGCGCCGTGGAAAAGAGCGGGTGATTGCCGCCGGGAACGTAGCAGCAGCAGGAATCGACCGGTATCACCGAATGACCGAGAAAGACGCCCTCTTCTACTTCGACTTCGCCGAGCGGCCAGAGGGAATCCCTCTGCAGTTCCGCGAATTTTTTGATGTTCGCCGCCGCGCGCTCGATCGCGGAGCGCAGTTCCGGTGATGTTTCGTCATAGGCGCGGTCGAGCTCGCTCTGCGGCACAAGGAAGGAGGAAGCCGCCTGCCCGCCGAATTTTACGTTGTAGTCGGATACCGCCGCGTCGCCTTCGGCGCGCACGCGTTCGACGATCTCTTTTACCGCCGTGAATACGCGCGGGTCCTGCGAGAAATTTTTTACTTTGGTTTCTCTATAGTATCTCATATTGATCACTCCGTTGTTATCCAGTTATTATGCTAAAGCGATATTATAACATAGAATATAAAAAGTGTTCCCTTAGGGTTTTGACGGATACTTTGCAAACGTGTCAGCAATTGTCAAGGTATATATCATCCTGCGCTGAGCGTATGGCGTATGGCTGATAAGGGGTGCTGAAGGGGACAATATATGCGATATAATGAGACCCTCCTTCGAAGGAGAGGTTGGCGCCGACATGGAAGAACAGAGAGACAATATCCGGCTCTTTGAGGATAAACGCATTCGCACCGCGTGGGACGCGGAAATGGAAGAATGGTATTTTTCAATTGTGGATATAATTGCAGCTTTGACAGAAAACCCTAATCCTAACACATATTGGCGCGTAATGAAGAAGCGCCTGAAAGATGAGGGCAATGAAACCGTTACAAACTGTAACGCTTTGAAAATGACGGCCGCCGACGGCAAGAAACGCTTGACCGACGTCGCAGATACGGAGCAGCTCTTGCGTATCATTCAATCCATCCCCTCTCCCAAAGCTGAGCCGTTCAAGATGTGGCTGGCACAGGTCGGCAGAGAGCGCATTGAGGAAACAATAGATCCCGAACAGACCATTGCCGTGCCCTTGAAACCTATGTAAAGAAAGGTTATACGCGGGAATGGATCAATCAACGGCTGCAATCGATCCAGGTGCGTAAAGAGTTGACTGATGAATGGCATGAGCGCGGTGTCCAGAAAGGTCTGGAATACGCAATCCTTACCGACGAGATTACCAGTGCATGGTCGGGAATGTCCACAAAGCAATACAAGCGCCTGAAAGGACTAAAGAAAGAAAACCTGCGCGATAACATGACGACAACTGAGATCGTTCTGAACATGCTTGCGGAAACCTCAACGACCGATATCTCCAAAGCGGAGCGGCCGCAGGGTTTTTCTGAAAATCAGCGGGTAGCGGCGAAAGGCGGCGAAGTTGCCGGAATTGCAAGACAAGCGCTTGAAGAGAGAACCGGAATGCCCGCCGTCACCGCTCAGAAAGCGCCCGATTTCAGGCAGCTTGTCACTGATATCGTAGTGGATGCGGCAGCATTGCCGGAGAGAGCCGTATCTGAAGAAAACGGCGATAAAAGGGGCGGCTGAGAGTTCCATAACGTAGCGAGCGGCTTCTTCTCAGGTCATGAAAGTAAAAGAAAATACGCCGGCGTTCGCATGAAGTTAAGCAAAGCACACAAAATCAAAGATTCCGGCTCTATGTTCCTGTGAAGTGACAGGGGGTTTATGTCCTTTGATGCAGTTGTCATGCTGGCACGTACAAAAACATCATTTTATTCCTCCCGCGGGAGATGGTAGATCGTGAAGCGGTCTCTCCCGTGTTCCTTGCTCAGGTAGAGGGCGGCGTCCGCGTTGCGGTAGAGCGAGTCGAAATCGTTTCCGGCTTCGGGATAGAGGGCGGCGCCGATGCTGGACGAGACCTTGTAAGCGCGGCCGTCAATAGTTATGTCGTTGTGCAGGTATGTCACGAGGCGTTCCAGTTTGTCATTCAGCCATTCTTCACCGGAGATATCTTTCAGGAACACCATGAATTCGTCGCCGCCTATTCTGCCGCATACGTCATCCTCGCGGAAATGAAATCTCAGCTTCGCGGCGATCTCCCGCAATACGCCGTCGCCGACGGCGTGCCCGTAGCTGTCGTTGATCTGTTTGAAATGGTCGACGTCGATCATCAGCAGCGCATGGGCGGCGGCAGGGTCCGTCTCTTCCAGTATCTTACAGATGTGCGCCTTTGTGGCGGATTTGTTGAGTATCCCCGTAAGCGGGTCGTTCTGCGCCATTTTCAGCATTCCCGCCTCGCGCTCCTTTTCCGCGGTGATATCCTGACGGTAGGCGATCATGTGCACGGACTTGTCGGAGTCCCAGTAGAAAATCTTCGCCCTGATGCGCATCCAGCGCCAGCTCTCCCCGCCATCGGTGATCATAAAATCATAGAAGAGTTCCGAACGCCCGCTTTGATAGGCGTTTATCACATTTTCCGGCGTGAAAGCGGCGAGATAACCCTGCGCGAACTCTTCTTTGATCTGGTTTTGCGCGATTACCTTGAGCGCCGCGCTGTAGGAAACATCTCCGTCCCTCCCCAGGCTTTCAAAATAACGTCTGGTGCTGTCGCCGTTGGCGCAGTCTTTGGTGATATTCAGCTCGAAGACATTTTCATACAGACCCTCTGTGGCCTCGCGCAGCAGGTTTTGATATTCAAGCTCCTGTGAGACGGTCAGCTCAAGTATCTTTTTGTTATAACGGATAATGAGCCAGTTGATGATGTATAGTATCAGCCCTGTGATCAGCAGGGTCACGACAAACCCGAGCAGGAACTGCCGCACGAACCGCCGGTGTATCTGCCCCGCGTCCTTCTCTACCAGCAGATGCCATTTCAGTTCCGGTATATAGCGAGCCGCCACAAAGATCTCGTTACTGCCGTCTCTGGTCCAGAATATCTGCTGTTTGTTTTTTTCTCCGAGAACGCTGCCGCGGGAGGCGGCGTAATGAGGCGAGTCAAAGAGGCTGGCTCTGTTATCGCCGGTCTCTTCCGAGGATATCTGGATCGTGCCCTCTTCGTCGACCAACATGGCGTTGAGGCCGTATTGCCGGTCATAGGAGCGCAGCAGTTCCTGCAGGTTGCGCACGCGCATGCCGACGCCGACGACGCCCATGATCGCGCCGTCGCTGTCTTTGATCTTACAATTTACGAAGACGGTGATCTCGTCTCCGGCCGCCTCGTCGTTGTCCACGTTCAGGTAATAATCGGCCTTATCTTTAAGGAAGTTGTAGTACCATGTGTTTTCCCGATTGTCCGGCGTCAGCACCCTGTCCAGGCCGTTGAAGTGGTAGTAGCGGTGCGTGCGTGTCGAAATCAAAAAGACCGAATCATAGCCATATTGTTTCTGGTAGGCGTGGAGGTAATTTTGCAGCTGGGCGAGATATTTTCTATCGCCGAGATGGTCGCCCTCCCTGGTGAGGAGCAGCTTCAGCAGGCTGTCGTTGGACATCGTCAGCGATACGTTCAGCGGCCTGGAAAAGAAGGAGTTGATCTGGTAATAGATACTCTCCGCCGTGAGAGTTGAGACATGCTCAAGGCTTTTTTTCATCGCCCCGGTATTGGAGTGATAGCCGATCAGCGATACGATCACGAAACCGGAGAGCAGCAGGGTGCAGATTATCAGGTTTGTGCGGAGCAGCAGATGCTTCTTCATACGATATCCCATGTTCCCTTCGGCGGCGGCGTGATCCGGCATTCTTTACAAACAGGCAGTTCCGCTTGATTTGGGCCATTATACACTACGTATATATATGGATACCAGGCGAACATGCTGAAAAGGGCGGGAGTGAGGCATCTCACGCCCTTTTCATGGAACGGCCTCGGCGCCTGGCGTCACCGCTTAGCGAACATCTCCGTGACCCGTTCCAGAATGCCGTTCAGCTGCGCGATGGCGACGCCGTAGTTGGTGATCGGCACGCCGGCCTCCTGCGCCTCGATGATGCGGCTCATCAGCTGTTTGCGCGTGAACATGCAGCCGCCGCAGTGGAGGATGAGGGCGTATTCTTTGAGATTCTTCGGAAAGTCGAGGCCGGTGGCTATCTCCGCCGTCAAACTCCCGCCCGCCCTTTCGCGGAGCCAGCGCGGCAGTTTTTCGCGGCCGATGTCTTCGTTGAGCGGCGCGTGGGTGCAGGCCTCGGCGATCAGCACCTTGTCCGTAGGTTTGAGTTTTTCGATCGCTTTCGCCCCTTCGACGAAGGCCGAAAGCTCGCCTTTGCTGCGTGCCATTATTATCGAAAATGAGGTGAGCGGCACCGTGCGCGGCAGCAGCGCGTTGACGCGCGCGAAGACCTGCGAGTCGGTTATCACGAGCGCCGGCGGCTCTCTGAGCGCGGCGAGCATCCCGGGAAGCTGGTCGGCGGTGCAGGTGAGCGCCATGCCTTTGTTGTCGAGGATGTCTCGTATCACCTGTACCTGCGGCAGTATCAGGCGTCCCTTGGGGGCCTGGATATCCTGCGGCGCGACGAGCACGACGGCCTCGCCGGGTTTGAATAGATCGCCGGTGAGCGTCGGGCTCTCAAAGTCCGTCGGCGCGTTCTTGACGATTGCCGAGAGCAGCGCGGCGCGGTAACCCTTGTCTGTCGCCGAGACCGCGGTGAAGGGGATGCCGAGCGCGGCCTCCAGCGCGGCGCGGCGCGGTTCGATCTCCGCCGCGTCCAGTCTGTCGATCTGGTTCATGACGCCGATGACGGTGGTCTTGCGCGCGTGCAGCTCTTCCAGCCACTCTTTCTCAAACGATAAGTCCGCCGTTTCATCCGCGGCTATCACCAGCAGCGCGAGGTCCGTGCGGTCCATCATCTCTTTGGAACGCTCGATGCGCAGCGCTCCCAGCTCGCCCGTGTCGTCGAGGCCGGCGGTGTCGATGACGGCGATCGGGCCTAGCGGCAGCAGTTCCATGCTCTTTATCACGGGGTCGGTCGTCGTGCCTGCGTGTTCTGAAACGAGCGCCGTCCGCTGGGCCGTAACCATATTTATAAGGCTTGATTTGCCCGCGTTGCGCCTGCCGTAGAAGGCGATATGCAGCCGGTTTGAACGCGGCGTCTCCATGAGCGCCATCTTACTTTACCAGCTTCCTGACGTCGTCGATCTTCTTGCGCTGAAGGCCGTTGTCGAGCATGAACTGCTGCGTGCGCACCAGCTCCTCGATGTCGGTCTTGCGTATCCGCGGGTCGAAGTCATACCACGGGTACATCGCTTCGACGCCGGCCATCGGCAGCCCGGTCTCCTTTTGCGTCATCTCTTTCGCCGCCTGGGGGTTTTTCTTCATCCATTCGATACTTTTCTTATGGGCGGCCATGAAGGTCTCTACGGCCTTGGGGTACTGTTTCATGAACTTTTCGGTAGTCGCGATCACGATCGTCGCGTCGACCAGCCCCTCGCCGTTCCTGAGCATCCGCGCGCCGGAGGCCAGCGTGTTGTAGGCCGCCGGTCCCGCCAGCAGGGCGGCGTCTACGCTGCCGTTTGACAGGGCGTTAGCGCCGGAGGGGAGGTCCATCTGCACGAACTGGACGTCCTTCACGCTCATTCCCTCTTTTTCAAGAGCGGCGGCGAGCAGCTGGTGAAGGATCGTTCCTTTGGGCCCGGCGACCTTTTTGCCTTTAAGGTCGCGCACAGATTTTATCGCGGGGTCTTTGACAACGATCATGAAAGCCTTCGGCGCGCGCGAGTAGACGCCGACGATCCTGATGTCGAGTCCCTCGGAGGCGGCGAGCAGCGCCGAAGTGGAGCCGAGGCAGCTGGCGATGCCTATCTCTCCCGCCGCGAGCGCGGCGGTCTGTTTCGGCCCCTCCGTGAGTTCGGGGAATGTGAGCGCCACGCCGGGATAGGCCGCCTCAAAGGTCTTGTTGTACTTCGCGACGATCGAGGGAACGTTGAGCGGCGCTTTTACGTAGGTGACGGCTAGCTTCGCGGGGTAGTCCGCGGCGCCGGCGGCGGCCGCGAAGGCCAGTGTCGCGAGAAATGCCATTATCATCCTTTTCATAACTTATCTGCTCCTTCTGCTGAACTATTTTTTTGACATGACGGCCTTGACCGTCACCGATTTGATTTTGCCGAGCTTCCCCGTCAGCGCGCTTATCTGGTCCGGCACGCCGTCGAATACCACCGAAATGACGTTCACCCCGCGTTCCCTGTAAGGTATCCCCAGCCGCCCGACGATGAGGCCGCTGAAATTATGCAGCGCTTCGTTCACCTCGCGGACGCTCTCCGGGTCCTCGACGATGATCGCCGCGACGCCGATCCTGTTTTCCTCTCTCTTTTCCCCGTCCATCACATCACCTCCGCCTTAAAAAATAAAAGAGCCTCTCTCCCGCGGGAAAGGGCTCTTTCTGTAATCGAATGCGGCCGTCCTTTCCCCTCCCGCGGAACATTTCCCCGGGAGCGGAAGCCTTCTCTATAAATTGAAACATTTCCAATATTATAAATCAAACCGGCGCAAAAACAAGCTAGTCCAGCGGATACTTCTCCTTATCCTTCGCATCCTCCGCCTTGTAAAATTCCTCTATCTTGTCGAGGATACAGCGGCGTTTTTCCTTCTCCGTCAGCCCTTCCGGCAGCGAGGCGGGATCGATCGGATCGCCGAAGGTCACCGTCAGCTTGCGGGGACGCGGGAATTTCATCCGCGGCGACAGCGCGCGGTAGGTGCCGGAGACGTATGTCGGGATCACGGGAGTCCCAGTCTTGAGCGACATGATCGCGACGCCGCCCTCGAGCGGCTGCAGACGCCCGTCCTCGGTCCGGTGTCCCTCGGGGCAGATGAAGACGTTGTAGCCCTCTTCAAGAAAGCCCATCACGAGGCGCAGCAGCGCGGCGGAGCTGTTTTTGTTGTCCGGCGAGACGGGCACGGAACCCATCGCGCGCAGGAAGGCTCCGAAGAGCGGAAAGGAAAACAACTTCGCCCAGGCGACGAATTTCAGATATTCCGGGTAGAAGGCATAGCCGACCAGCGGCGGATCAAGGTAACTCGCGTGGTTCGGCGCGACGATGACCGTGCGGTCCCGCGGGATTTTATCCTTCCCGTATATCGACAATCTGTGGTAGAGTGTAAAATATATAGACACTAAAAAACGCGTTATGCAATAGACCCAGTTTCTTTGAGTTTTCACGCGGACGCCTCCCTCTGTTTTTCTGACGATAGAATAACGCAGAGCGGGCGTAATTGACAAGCCTAGGAGCAGTGATTGTAATGGATCCGGATAAAAATAACGACACGGCAAAAAAACCTGATAAAGGCAATGTGAGTTTTATGGGCAGGCTGGGGCGCGACTTTTTTCTTGGCTGTGTGGCCTTTCTGCCGCTCGCGCTCTTCATCTTCCTCTTCTATTATCTGATATACTTCTTTGAATCTATCGGCTCCGTGATCTTCGGCATCACCCAGTCGCGCAGGACGACGGTGGCGATCAGCGTCTTCCTCGTCTTCCTCCTCATCTACATCGGCAGGAAGCTGCGCCGCCGCGAAAGGTCTATCCTGAACCTGCTGGAACAATTCATCATCACGAAGATCCCCGTGGTCGGCGGCTGGTATACGACCTTCCGCGACATCCTTCAGACCTTCACGGCGCGCGGCGGTGAAAACAGCTACCTCGGCACGGCGAAGGTCCCTGTGGCCGGCGGCTACATCATCGGCTTCGTCTCGCGGCGCGAGGTGTTGGCGGACGGCACGGCGCAGCTGACGGTCTTCGTCCCTACCTCGCCCAACCCCACGACGGGGCTGGTCTTCTTTTTTCCCGAAGAGGAGGTCGAATATTTGGATATGACCCCCGAGAAGGCCTTCACGAAAATAATATCGCTCGGCGTAAAATCGTAAGGTTAATTGCGCTAAAAGATTCTACAAATAAAAAATTTAAGTGTATAATGAATCACATATCTTTAGTAAGCTCTGGCTCCAACACCGGGCCGCAAATTCAGGGAGGTTTTTTACAGATGGAACAGATTCGTAATCTCGATCAGCTTTTGGAATACGCCAAGGAAGTCGGACCGAAGAAGATCAGCGTCGCCTGCGCCGAAGACACGGAAGTGATGGAAGCGGTGGAGAACGCCCGCAAGGCCGGAATCGCGAACGCATTCCTCGTCGGCAACGCCGATAAAATCAAAGAAGTCGCCGACAAACTCGGCGTGGACCTTGCCAACTATGAAGTCATCGACGAAAAGGGCGGAGAGGCCGCCTCGGCCCTCAAAGCCGTTGAACTCGTCTCCAGCGGCCAGGCGCAGATCGTTATGAAGGGCATGGTCGCCACCGCCAACTTCCTGCGCGGAGTCCTCAACAAAGAGAAGGGGCTTCGCAGCGGCAAGACGCTCTCGCACGTCTACATCCATCAGGTGAAGGGCTATGACCGCGTATTCTTTATCTCGGACCCGGCCTTCAACATGTATCCCGAACTTAAGGTAAAGATCGACATCGTCAAAAACGTCGTCGAGCTCGCCCACGCCTTCGGCGTCGCCTGCCCGAAGGTCGCCGCCCTCGCCGCGGTCGAAGTTGTCAACCCCGACATGCCGCCGACCATTGACGCGGCGATCCTTACGCAGATGAACCGCCGCGGCCAGATCAAGGGCTGCCTCATCGACGGCCCCCTCGCGCTCGACAACGCCGTCTCGCCCGAATCGGCGCACCACAAGGGGATCAAATCAGATGTCGCCGGATATGCCGACATCCTCCACGTCCCGACGATCGAGTCCGGCAACATGCTTGCCAAGGCCATCGTCTACTTCGCGGAAAACAAGACGGCGGGCATAGTCCTCGGAGCCAAAGCCCCGGTGGTGCTCACGAGCCGCGCCGACTCCGCGGAAGCGAAGCTCCTTTCGATCGCCTCGGCCTGCGCGCTTGCCGCACATCAGGGAAAATAGAGATATAACGTCATTTGCGTCTTAACTTTGGGTTTGCCGCTCCCGCGCCGTATCGTTACGCGGCCGCGCGCGGCGGACCCAAAGCTATTCAGGCAACTGGCATCTCTGATCCCTGCTGATCATTCGGCCTTTGGCGAAAATTCCCGCACAATAAAAATAATGGCAGACAGATTCAAAAATGAAGTGACCATCCTGCCCGGCAGCTTCGGCACCCGGGAAGTGAAGCTGAGCCGCCTCTATCCCGAGACGGAAAACGGCACGCATGTGCTGTTGCTCCACGGCGTCCACAGCAGTGCAAACCTGTCGGCGCACAATAAATTCCGCCATCTTGCCTGCATACTGGCGGAGCGGGGATTCACTCCCTGGCTCTGCGAGACGAGCAGGCGGCCGGTGGACCGCGAAGACTACAACGACAATATCGCGGGCTGGGCGATGGACGCCTTCCGCGGCAAAAACTTTAAGAATGAACTGGACGACTGCGCCGCCGCGCTTTGCCATGTGGAGTCCCTGTCTCCCGCGAAGCTGTGGATCTGGGGTTTTTCGCTCGGCGGCATAATCGCGCTGGCGCTTGCCTGCGGCAGCGGGGCCCCGATCGAAAAGGTCATCGTCAGCGGCACGGGGCTCGTTTCGATGCCCGAGGCGGAACGCACGATGATGTCGCTGCCGATCCTCTCGACGCTGCGGGAGACCATCGATCCCGACATGCTTGACGACGTCAGGGCGAAAGAGGCGGTGGCCTTCCGCGGCACGAACGACGGTATCTTCTCCGACGCCGCCTGCCGGTCGCTGCTCGCGGCGATAAACATACCCGAAGAAAATAAAAAATATCTCGTGATAGAAGGAGCTGACCATTCGATGAAAATGCGCAACGGCAGACATGATTCAAAGATCATGGATGAGATGCTCTCCATGTTGACTGGTCAATGAAGTTGTTCCCAAAGGCGCGCGCCGTTCTCCGCGCGCTGCCGCTTCTGTTGATGCTGTTCGCCCCCGCGCCGCTTTACGCAGACGGGGTCGACTACCAGGAGTTTCAGGAGGACCCGCTTGAGACGGCGATAAGAAAGCTTGCCTCGCCGGGAGATGTCGAGTGGGACAAAGAAGAGATGATTTCGGGCGGAGCGCCTGATTTTATAAAAAACATGAAATGGCCGCTCGAAGGCGGCGCCTTCAGCCGCGGATTCAGCCGCCGGAGGCCAAACCATTCCGGCGTGGACCTTCTCGCCCCGAAGGGCACCCCGATACGCGCCGTGCTTGACGGCATCGTCGAGGTCGTTTCAAACGGAGGGGCGGGCTTCCGCGGATACGGCAAAGTCGTCGTCATAAACCACGACGGCAAGCTATGGACCCTCTATTCGCATAATTCCTCCAACGACGTCAAGGTCGGGCAGCGGGTCAAGCAGGGAGACGTGATCGCCAAAGTGGGGCGGACGGGCCGCGCGACGGCGAACCACCTTCACTTTGAGGTGCGCAACGCGAAGGGTACGCCGCTGGACCCGCTGAAGTATCTGCCCAAAGACGGCACGCCGCCAAAACGCTGAGACGCGCGCCGCGTAAATATCAAACATTTCCCTATGGTAATATAAAAAAGCCGGCGTGGGCGCGCCGGCTTTTTCATGTCGCCGCATTGCTCAGATACGGCGTTATCCAGTTGGGAGAGCGGGATAAGCGTTTTTAACCGGCGGAACATGCCGTTCCGGCCGCTTTTCTATTCCTCCAGCATGTAGGGGTACTTAAAATCATGCGGGGGCAGGAGGTTTTCTTTGACCGTTCTCGGCGAGCACCAGCGGATCAGGTTGAGTTTGCTGCCGGCCTTGTCGTTCGTTCCCGAGGCTCTCGCGCCGCCGAAGGGCTGGAGGCCGATGCTGGCGGCGGTCGTCTTGTCGTTGATATAGAAGTTCCCCGCCGCGTATCTAAGGATGCTCTCCGCCTTGTTTATCGCGTCGCGGTCGGTGGCGAAAACCGCGCCGGTCAGCGCGTAGGGGGAAGTCTCATCGCAGAGGTTGAGGGTCTCGATATATTTATCGTCGTCGTAGACGTAGATGGTGAGGATGGGGCCGAATATTTCCTCCTCCATCGAACGGAAACGCGGATTCGTCGTCTTGATCACCGTCGGCTGCACGAAATAGCCGACGCTCTTGTCGCCGGCGCCGCCGAAGAGTATCTCCGCTTCGGGGGAATTTTTCGCATACTCGATATACTCCATGCAGTTGTCGAAAGAGGCTTCGTCGATCACGGCGTTGACCAGGTTGCGGAAATCGCGCGGGTCGCCCATGCGCACCTCCGGCATCATCGCCTTGAACTCGGCCAGAAGCTCTCCCCAGCGGCTCGCGGGCACATAGGCGCGCGACGTCGCCGAACACTTCTGTCCCTGATATTCAAAAGAGCCCCTGATCAAAGCCGTGGAGGCCGCCTTTATATCGGCCGAGGAGTGGATGAACAGGAAATCCTTCCCGCCGGTCTCGCCGACCAGCCGCGGGTATGAACGGTAGGTCGAGAGATTCTCGGCGACGCCCTTCCAGAGGCTGTTGAAGACCTGCGTCGAGCCGGTGAAGTGGATGCCGGCGAGATCCTTGCTGTTCAGCACCACCTTGCTGCCGACGGAACCGGGGCCGGGCATGAAGTTCAGCACGCCGGCGGGGACGCCAGCCTCCATGAATATCTTCATCAGATACCAGCTTGAGAGCAGCGAGGTCGTCGCAGGCTTCCAGACGACGGTGTTGCCCATCATCACGGGGGCCATCGGCAGGTTCGCCGCCAGCGCCGTAAAGTTGAACGGTGAAATGGCGTAGACAAAACCCTCGAGCGGGCGATACTCAAGCCGGTTGATGACGCCCTCCTCGGAGGCCGGCTGGTCGCCGTAGAGCTCGTTCATGCAATGGACGCCGAAACGGAAATAATCTATCGTTTCGCTCGCCGCCTCGATCTCGGCCTGCCATACGCTCTTGCTCTGCCCCATCATCGTGGCGGCGTTCAATATATAGCGATACTTTTTGTCTATCAGCTCGCCTATCTTCAGCGCGATGGAAGCCCGTTCCGTCCAGGGCATGTCGCTCCAGCTCTTGTGGGCGGCGGTCGCCGCCGCGATCGCGCGCTCCATCTCTTCCGCTCCCGCCTTGTGATAGACGGCCAGCTTATGCGCGTGGTCGTGCGGCATCACGACCTTGCCGGTGTTGCCGGTGTAAATAAATTCGCCGTTTATGACGAGGGGTATCTCGGCGACCTCGGATTCGATCTGCCTGATAGCCTCTTTGAGCAGCTCTCTTTCGGGACATCCGGGGGCATAGCTCAGTGAGGGTTCATTTTCCGGCCTTGCAAATTTGAATAGGGCGTTGTTCATTTGGTGTCTCCTTTTGAAAAATATTAAACGCAACCATGTTG
>OLGB01004305.1_pt1 | contig 12268 bp, 8 predicted proteins | sample 1605691 | NCBI WGS metagenome assembly OLGB01 (sample SAMEA3888925, study PRJEB22519) | human gut metagenome | biome: human gut; feature: human-associated habitat; material: faeces | place: Denmark | collected 2010
GTCATGGTGCTGTACGCCGCCGCCACGAAGTACCGCCGCAGCAGCCAGAACATCCCGGCGATCAGCAGGATATACACAATGTCGGCGGCCACGGCGCTGTGGGTCAGAGCCTCTATGGCGATGCTGCCCCACCGGGGCGGCTGGCAGCACAAATACGCCGTGCAGGTACTGACGATGGCCACGCCCCACGACCGCTTCAGCACCGTTACAAGGATCAGCACCAGCGGCAGATGGACGATGATGGGGTAGATCTGCTTGACCCCGGACTCGCCTAGCACCAGCCAGCCCAGCAGCTGTATCAGCAGGAAAGCCGGACACAGCCACAGGATGACCCGCCTCTGCTTCGCCGTCTCGCAGCCGCCGGCGATGGCCACATCCAGTACCAGCCCGTAGAGCAGCACCAGTCCATAGTTGAAGATATCCAGCGCGGAGACGATATTCATATCAGATGCGGTCATGCGTCATCCCTCTTTGCGAACAGCAGCTTCATATAGTCCTTCTGCAGCTGGGGGTACAGCAGCCGCGACACCGGCAGATTGGCGCCGGAGAACGTATGCACCCCGGCAGGGGACAGCTCGTCGATCTGCAGCATGTTTACAATGTACGACCGGTGGATGCGCATGAACTCCGGCCGGGCCAGCAGCAGCGGCTCATAGTCCTTCAGGGAACCCACCACCTCCCGCACCTGCCCGTCGGTCAGATTGAAGTACAGGTGCTTGCCGCTGACCTCCACATAGGCCAGCTGGGAAAACGGCACCCGTACCAGCGTGGCTCCGGCCTTCAGCGTCAGACCGTCCTGGGGCCGCTGCTCCCGCAGGGACAGCTTATCCAGCACCGGGAACAGCAGCTTGCCGCTGATGGGCTTGAGCAGGTACTCCAGCGCCCGCACGCCGTAGCTTTCGTAGGCGAAGCCGGGGGAGGAGGTGAGGAACACGATCTCGGCGGCGGCGTCGAAGGTGCGTATCTCCCGGGCGGCCTCCATGCCGTCAATGCCGGGCATCATCACGTCCAGCAGGTACAGGGTGAACCGCTCGTGCCGGGCGGCGTCCAGCATGTTGCCCGCGCTGCGGAAGGCCCGGCAGCGCAGGGGAATGCGCCGCTCCGCCTGCCACTGCTCCAGCAGTCCGGTCAGGGCGGTCAGCTCCTCGACCTGATCGTCACAGACGGCGATATACACGGGCTGCACCTCCTTTACTTCTCGTCTGCACCGATATTACCATATCCGCCCCGGCTTGAAAAGTCACAAAGTGGCATTTCATGTCGAAAAATTATACATTTCAGGGCGCGGGCGTCCAACACTGCCGGGAAGCGGTTATACTGACACTATCTGAGAATCGGAAAAAAGGGGGGAGTTCGGCTCAATGACGCCATGGATCGCATGGCTGATCGCTGCGATCAGTACTGCCGCCTTCGTGGCCCTCTGGTGCTGGGAGGTGCGCCGTATCCTCAACAACAGAAAAAGCACCGTGGACAGCGCGGCCGGACAGCTGGACGCCTTCCGCCGCCGTGCGGCGGAGACGTGCTGCGACGGGGAGCTGACGCAGATACTGCGGCGCAGCGAAAGCATTTATCATCAGGCGGTGGACAATTATAACCGCACCTTCAGCCGCCCGTGGCTCTACCTGCCGGCAAGACTCATGGGCTTCCGCAGAATACCGCAGCCGGCCAACGATCACTGTCAAACCACTGAATAAGAAGGAGAGGGACAGCATCATGGACAGCAAGATCATCAAGCAGACCGCCAAGCCCGCCTAGCCCACACCCGTGGCCGCACCGGCTCCCGTGAAGCCCGCCGCCAGCTATCTGGCGCCCGGCACCGCGCTGGAGGGCCAGCTCCATTCCGAGGGCGATCTGGAGATTGCCGGCAGCATCAACGGCAGCGTCGTCATCGGAACCATGTCCGTGGCGCGTGGCGCCGTTATCTGCGGCAGCGTGGAGATCGGCAAGAAGCACGACGCACCGCAGGCGTAAGGAAATACAAACAGCAAAATTCCAACGAGAGAGGAGAAATTCCTGATGAAAAAGAAATGGCTGGCATGTCTGCTGGCAATGGCGGCGGCGGTACTGTGTTTTCTGCCTGCCCCGGTGCAGGCCACGGAGGTGGAGCACACCGGCCACTGTCTGTGCGGCAGCGCAGTCCACAAGGACATCGGCAATCACACGACGGCGGATACCGACGGTCTTGACGACACGAAGTGGATCGGCATCACCAGCATGGACGAGATCAGCTGGTTCCGTGTCGTTGCCAGTGGAAACAAGCATTTCTACCTGAAAGACGATGTGACGCTTACGACGGTTTCTGCGGCGACAGAAGCCGGGTGGCAGTCGGAATACAACAACGTGGTGCTGTGCCTGAACGGTCACAGCATCAAGCTGGATGTGACCAGCAGCCATGTCTACGGCAACACCATACAGGTGGCCAAGGATGTGACCCTGAACATCGTGGACTGCAAGGGTACGGGCACCATCACCCACGGCAGCCGCGCCAATGGCTGCGGCGTGACGGTGGCGGCGGGCGGCACCCTCAATCTCTACGGCGGCAGTATCACCGGCAACGGCTCGACGGATGACTATTATTACAATTGGGACTATGCCGGCTCCGGTGTGAAGAACAACGGCACCTTCAACATGTACGGCGGCAGCGTCACAAAGAATGACAGCATGCGTTATGCCGGCGGCGGCGTGTACAACAACGGCACGTTCAACCTGTATGCCGGCGCTATCTCCGACAATGTCTCCAGCGCTCTCGGTACCACCAAGGGCGGCGGCGGTGTGTGCAATGCCGCCGGCAAGACCTTCAACATGTCCGGCGGCAGCATCACCGGCAACGATGGCAGCTACACCAGTGCTGTGCTGACGTTCGGTGCCTTTAAGATGTCCGGCGGCAGCATCACCGGGAATCTGGGCAACTTTGCGGTGATGGCCGGCCTGAACGAGGGCACCATCACGCTCAGCGGGGATGCGTATATTTACGGCAATGCAAATCGGGATATACTCAACAACTCCAGAGTGAATTCCGTCTATGTCAAATGCCCGCTGGGTGAAAACGCCAAGATCGGCTTTGACCCCAACCTGACCCTGAAGATCACCACCAGCAGCGATCAGGCCGCGGCGGATAAGGATATTGCGGACGGTAAGTTCGTGGTCGTTCCCAACGACGAGCATCTGACCGTGGTGCGCAGCGGCTATTCGCTCTATGGCAGCCACAGACACTACCTCTGCGGCAGCAGCGACAACGAGGGATGTACCCTTGATACCTGCGCGGAGGCCGGTAAGACCGTGTTCACGGAGTGGAGCTCCAGCACTACCCTGCCCACGACAGAGGGCAAGTATTATCTGTCCGGGAATGTGACGCTGAGCGAGCGGCCGGTCATCAAGGAGAACGTGACCCTGTGCCTGAACGGGTATACAGTGTCGATCGCGTCCGGCAAGGCCGCCAATATCTGGGTCGATGGCGGCAAGCTGACCATCACGGACTGCCAGGGCACCGGCAAGCTCAAGGGCCCGGGCAAGGAACTGGTCGGCGTGGATATCAGGAACAGCGCCGGCGCCCTGAACCTGTACGGCGGCACCATTACCGACTTCCTGTACGGCATCAGAAATACGGGCGGCAGCTGCAGTCTGTACGGCGGCGTCCTTACCGGGAATCGGGTCGGCGTGTACAACACCGGCGCCCTCGCCATGTACGGCGGTGATATTACCGGGAACGGCGGATTCTGCAGCGGTGCCGGTGTGTATAATAGCGGCAGCTTCACCATGTACGATGGAACCATCACCAAGAATAATGCTGTCCGGAGTACCAGCGGTGGGTACGGCGGCGGTGTATACAACACCGGCGACTTCACCATGCGCGGCGGCAGCATCACCGGCAACACCGGCTATCTCATTGGCGGCGTGTGCAACGATGAGGGAGCGATGACGCTGGCCGGTAAGGTCACCATCACCGGCAACAAGGACACCGAGGACGGCGACAGCAACCTGTATACGAACAAAGCCCTGACCATCGCGGACAGCATGACCGGCAGCGTGATCGGCCTGCTCGTGGACAGCAACATGGCTGACGGCGATGTGCTGCTGAAGCCCGATGCGAGCTATAAGAAGATCACGCAGAGGGACGCAGCGTGCTTTGACTTTGACGACAAGACCGACGGTTGTGCGATGAGTCTGGCCAGCGACGGCAGCAAGGTGACCCTTGTTCTGCCCCACAAGCACTATCTCTGCGGCAGCACCGGCAACAGCGGCTGCACCCTTGACGCCTGCGGGGAGACCGGCTCCGTCACGTTCCGGAGATGGGACGATGCGGCGGTAAAGGCCATGTACCCCCTGTATCCGCAGAAAAACGCGGGCAACTGCCTGCCCGAAAATGGCGGCAGCTGGTATCTTACCCAGAACGTGAAGCTGGACGCCGATGTGTCGGTCAGTAAAGACCTGACCCTGTGCCTGAACGGCTATACCATCGAAAAGACCGGCAATGTCTCGGGCGACTGGCGGATCTTCTGCGTGTCCGGCGCGGCGCTCACCATCACGGATTGTCAGGAGAACCCAGGCAAGCTCACCTACACCAGCGGTGTAAAGGGCTGGGGCGTGGAGGTGTTCTCTGACGGCATCTTCAACCTGTACAACGGCAGCCTCACCGGGTTCACCGTCACCGGCAGCAGCGGCGCCGGTGTGAGAAACCATGGCGCCTTCAATATGTACGGCGGCAGCCTCACCGGCAACACGGCGCCGACCGGCGCCGGCGTGAACAACGAGGGCACCTTCAACCTGTACGGCGGCACTATCTCCGACAACACCGCGACGTACAGCTGGGGCGGCGGCGTGTACAACGCCGGCACGCTCGTGATGAACTGCGACCCCGCCGAAAAGACCATTTTCAACAACCATACCGCCTCCGGCACCAGCGCCATGGGTACTGAGGTGCATACCCCCAGCGGCGGCTCCTTCGACCTCCGGAGCGGCTGGATCTCCGGCAGCACTCCCGGCGTCTCCGCCGTGGGACTGGCCAGTGAGATGCAACTGAACGGCACGATCCGCATCGACGGCGGCGTACAGCTGGTCGATATGTGCTATGACAAGCTGAACGTGACGGACAAGTTCGCGCCGCAGGCGCCCATCCAGATTCTCCTGAACAGCGGCTGGAAGGGCAGTCAGTACTTTAAGAACTACTCGCTGGCGCAGTCGGTGCTGAACAGCTTCACCACCGATTCCGGCAAGGTGTTCGTCCTCGATGACAGCAATGCCATCCAGCTGGCCATCCCCGTGGACTTCAACGCGGCGGACAGCAGGCCCCAGCTGACGGCGGGCAGCCTGACCTACACCGGCAAGGAGCAGACCGGCGTGAAAATGCCCAACGCCGCCGCGGCGGTGATGTACACCCTGTCCGACTGCACGGCCACAGACGCCGGCAGCTATACAGCCAAGGCGTCTCTGAACGACGGCTATGTGTGGAAGGGCGACACCGAGGGGACATATTCCTTCGCGGACAAGGAGCTCCCGTGGTCGATCGGCCAGAAGACTCCGGAGGCTGGTGACTTCAACGTCGCCTATCCCACCGGCAGCGATCTGGTCTACGACGGCAGAGCCAAGTCCGTCACGGCGCAGCTGATCGACGCCTATCCGGATACGGATGTCCAACTGAGCGTCCTGTACAAGTTCATCCCGCGCGTCTATGGCGATACCGACGACACCACCACCGCGCCCATCGACGTGAACGAGTACACTGTGATCCTGCAGGTCAAGGAAGGCGCCAAGAACTTCAGTGCCGGCAGAGTTACCCTCGACGCGAAGATGATCCTCCTGCCCCGCCCCGTCACCGTCCGGGTGAACGACGTGGAGCGCTTCGTGGATGATGCCGACAGCACCGTGACCTACACCTGCACCATCACCGGCCTGCCGGCGGGTCAGACCGCCGAGAATCTGGGTTGGCAGCTGGGCTACCTCCGCACGGAGGATACCAACACCGTCGGCGGTCACGAGGTCAAGGTGGTCGTGACGTGCGCTTCCTATGAGCAGAACTTCAACTACGACATCACAACGGAGCCCGGCACCCTGACCATCAAGGCGCTGCAGGCGCAGGCCGCGCCTGACGAGAGCCTGTTTACCGCCGCGGCACCCACCAGCACCAACGGCAGCGACGGTACGATCACCGGCGTCACCGCCGGCATGGAATACAGCACCGACGGCCGGAACTGGATCAGCTGCACCGGCAGCACCATCAGCGGCCCCAGCGGCGACTATCGGATCCGCTACGCGGCCAAGCTGCACCACGCGGACGGTGCTGCCGTCACGGTGCGTATCCCCGGCCATACCCACACCCTCAGCGGCGAGGTGCCGAATGACCAGCACCGCAAGTCGGAGGCCTCCTGCACCAGAAGAGCGGTCTACTACCAGTACTGCACGGTCTGCGGCGAGAACAACACCGGCAAGACCTTCGAGTCCGGCAACCTGCTGCCCCATGTGTACGACACCGACATCTGGAAGTCCGTGGACAGCACCTATCACGCCCACCCCTGCAAGAACTGCACGGCGTATGACGAGAACAGCAAGGCGCGGCATGAATTCAGCGGAATCGAGCCCGGCTGCAAGGCCATCGGCTGCGATTTCTCGCGGAACATGCACGACGTGACGTTGGCCGTCAACTATCCCGCTGACTGCTCTGTGACCACGCTGAACGGCTATCCCGTCACCCGCATCATCGGCGGCGTGGAGGAGGGGACTGCCGTCACCGTCAGCGGCAATGAGCTGCATATCGGCGACGATACGTTCACGTTCAGCGCCAGCAACGGGGCGGAGTACACCTACACCTTCACCGGCTGGACGATCAACGGCCAGCCCATCCCGGAGGGCTATACCATCGCCGGACCCGTCACCATCACGGCTGCGTTCGACCGTGCCGTCAACCAGTACACGGTGACGTGGAATCTGCGCAACGGCCAGCCCCACATTACTCGGACGCTGAACTACGGCGCGGCGCTGAGCGCCCCCGCCGATCCCACTATGGCGACGGACGCGGCCAACAGCTACCAGTTCAAGGGCTGGAGCACCTCGCCGGACGGCGAGGTGGAGGCCCCGGCCGCCACCGTCACCGGCAATGTGACCTACTACGCCCAGTACACCGCCACGCCCCACGCCTACATAGCGGGTGCGTGGGAATATGACGCCGGCGGCCACTGGCAGGTCTGCAATGTCCCCGGCTGCGGCTACGCCACCGCCAAGGAGGCCCACTCCTACGCCGACGAGGACGCCGTGTCCTGCCTGATCTGCGGCGCGCCCCGCACCCTGCCGGCGCTGACCGGCGAGGCGGAGATCGTCCTCAGCGATGAGGAGCTGGTCAGCGGCACACGTCTGACCGTCATCTCCAACAAGCTGCCCGCCACCGCCCGCCAGCTGCGCTATCAGTGGCTGCGCGACGGTAAGCCCATTGCCGGCGCCACCGGCATGGACTACACCCTGACCGCTGCGGACGTGGATACGGAGATCTCCGTCATCGTCACCGCCGTGGGCCACACCGGCGAGCTGCGCGCCGCCGTTACCGGTCAGGTGGGCGTGATCTACACCGTCAGCTACGACACCAACGGCGGCACCATCGGCTCTCTGCGTCAGGATCAGGTCAAGTCCGGCACGGACTACACCCTGCCGGTGTGCGACTTCATCACCGCACCCGACAAGATGACCTTTGACATGTGGGAGATCGACGGTGTGTCCTACAAGGCCGGTACGGCCTACCGCGTGATGAGCGATGTCACGGTGGTGGCGCTGTGGAAGGACGCGGGCTCCGATAAGCCCGATCCTGACCCCGATCCCGGCCCCAAGCCTGACCCCGATCCCGAGCCTACACCCGATCCCGGCCCCATCCGCCGCGGCCCCACCATGGTGGCTGTGCCCACTGCGGAGGGCCGATCCGCCACGGATTACTCCGGCGGCATTTACGGGCTGACGTTCCGCTCCACTGCGGGCATCGCCAGCTTCCTGGGGGTGCAGGTGGACGGCGTGACGCTGGATCCCTCCCGCTACATTGCGGAGGGCGGCGATATCGAGATCTATCTGAAGGCGGTGTACCTGCAGACGCTGCAGGCGGGCACCCATACCATCACCATCCTGTCCTCTGAGGGGAACGCCTCCATGGAATTCACTATCGGCGGTATCAGCTCCTCACCCAAGACCTCCGACGCCGGCGTGCTGGGCTACGCCGCCATGGCTCTGCTGGGCCTGACGGGCAGCGCACTGTGCCTGCGCCGGAAAGAGGACAAGATCGCCTAAACGCACAGTTTCCTGCTCTGTCCACTGGGGGGAGTATCGTGGTGCAGAGCTTTGTCCCGTGGGGGAAGAAGAAAGAGACGCAGCCGAAGGGCTGCGTCTCTTTGCGTCAAATGGTTGAAACACGGCGGTGTATGTGGTATCATGGCCATAGAAAGAGGGAAAAGGAGAGTGTTCCTATGAAGGATCGAAACAAAAAGGGCACGCCCCGCCGCGTACTGATGTACGCGCTGCTGCTGGCGGCGGCCATCGGGGCGGGCCTTGCGCTGAAGGCCTTCGACTTTGCGGAACTGGCCGCCTTGTTCACCGTGAACGGTACGGCGCTGCTGAAGCTGGCGCTGCTGGTGTTCGGCGTCCTGCTGGCGGAGAATCTGGTCGTGCTGGTACTGGGGCTCATCAGGCCCACCAGCCACCGGGCCTGCTCCGTACTGAGTCTGACGGCCAGCCTTGTGCGGTATGTGGCGGTCATCGTCATCCTGTGCGGCGGTCTGGGCATTCTGGGCGTCAACATCGGCACCATCATCGCCAGCGTCGGCGTGTTGGCCCTGATCGTGGGCTTCAGCGCCGAGAGCCTCATCGCCGACGTGGTCATCGGCGCGTTCATGCTGCTGGAGAACCAGTACAACGTGGGTGACATCGTGGAGGTCAACGGCTTCCGGGGTACTGTTACCAGCATCGGTATCCGCACCACTTGCATCACCGATTCCGGCGACAACGTGAAGATCATCAACAACTCGGAGATGAAGAACATCCTCAATCGCTCCGACAACTCCTCCAAGACGGTGTGCGACATCTCCATTCCCTACGAAACGGACATCGAAACGCTGGAGACCCGGCTCCCCGCGCTGCTGGAGGAGATATACCGGAACCATACCGACACCATGGAGAGCGCGCCCGTGTATCTGGGCGTGCAGGCGCTGGAGGCATCCGGCATCCTGCTGCGCTTCGTGGTGAACGTATCCGAGCGGAATGTGTATTCCACCGCCCGTATCCTGAACCGCGACCTGCTGCTGGGCTTCCGCCGCCTTGGCGTGGAGTGCCCCTACCCTCAGCTGGACGTACACAACCGGTAAGCGGCCATGGACGGGAAAAAGCAGGAATTTTCCGCCGTACCGCCGGAATTTTCCGCCGCAGCGGAGTTCACGCCGCTGCCTGACGAGTTCCGGCAGACCGGCGGCCCGACCCCGGCGGCGAAGAAAAGCGGGCGCTGGTGGAAAAAGGCACTGTACGCACTGGCAGGCCTGACGGCGCTGACCACGGCGGCCTTTTTCGGCATCACAGCCCCGGACACGCCGGCGACACCGGACACCCTGCCGGTGGAGGAGGAGACGTATCCCCTCACCGGTACGCTGTACTGCACCGCCTATAACGACACCTTCGGCCCGGACGGCCAGCCGCTGCTGCTGTGGGAGGACAGGGCAGTGGAGATGTCCGCGCTGGCGGACGCGCCGCTGTCCCTGCCCCGGCCCCAACAGCCGGAGACGGGCGGCTACACGTTTCTGGGCTGGGTAGGGAGGTACGATACCGCCGGCGGCAGGGTGTACCGTCTGATGCCCGATCCTTTGACGGCGGAGGACGCCGCCGTCATCCGCCCCGATGAAAGCGGCCAGCGCCGTCTGGTGCTCCGCGCCGCTTGGCAGGGAGACGGTACGGGCCGCTACCCGTGGCGGCTGGTGCTGGACGACGGCGCAAACGCCGCAGAGTACGACGCCTCCGTGCCCATGGCCTCCGGCGGCATGGTGTACCTTTGCGCCTACCCGGCGCCGCAGCAGGCGGGCCGACGTTTCGCGGGCTGGTACGACGCGGACGGCGCACCGGTGGAGACGCTGCCGGCCACGGCGTTCTTCGGGGAGCGGAACGGTGAAACGGACTGGTCGTCACCCCGGACGGTGACGCTCTACGCCCATTGGGAAACGGCATGACAACAAAAAAGGACGGCTCACGCCGTCCTTTTTCCGTTATTGCTTCCGTGCGGTGAGATAGTCGTCCCCCGGCCGCCAGAACGGGCAGTCTCCCGTATCCGACGACAGGAATCGGGACATCTCGTCCTCGTCCAGATCCATGTCGCACACATAGTCATCGTAATCCTCGTCATAGAGGTAAAACACGCACGTCTCACACTTGTTCATTTAAACATCCTCCACCAGCCGGTGGCTGTCGAATTTGCAGCGGGAGTAGTAGAGCAGCGTAGCCGCGCTGCACACGAACCATCCGGCGGGATAGCTCAGGGCGATGGGCACGATCTCGTTGGAGATGAAGTTGGCCATCACATAGAGGTAGATCTGCCGGAACACCACAAAGGAGCCCAGCATGATGAACATGGGCACCTGGCTGTTGCCCGCGCCCCGCAGCGCGCCGGAGTAGATCTGATTGATGCAGAAGAAGAAATAGAACGGCGACAGCAGCCGCAGCAGCAGCGCGCCGTAGGACACCACCTCGGCCTTGCTGTTGAAGAAGGCGGTGAGATCGGGCGCCAGCAGCAGGACGGGCACCAGCAGCACGGCGGTGACGGCCACAGACAGGTACAGCGCCTGCCGCACGCCTCCCTTGGCCCGCTCCACATTACCCACGCCCAGATTCTGGCCCACAAAGGTGGTGGACGCCAGCGACAGGGACTGCACCGGCAGGATCACCAGCTGGTCGATCTTGGTGTAGGCCGTCCAGCCGGACATGCAGTCCGCGCCGAAGTGGTTGATGTAGCCCTGTACGAACACGTTGGAAAATGCGGTGATGGCCATTTGCAGCGCGGCGGGGATGCCCACCGCCACGATCTTCTTCAGCATATCCCAATGGATGCGCAGCTTCCGCAGCGACAGCTTCACGCTGCCGTCATAGCGCATCAGCACCGCGATGGTCAGCACAGCGGACACCGCCTGCGCGATGATGGTGGCGTAGGCCACGCCCTCCACGCCCATGCCGAATTTCAGCACGAACAGCAGATCCAGCGCCGTATTCACCCCGGCGGACACCAACAGAAAATAGAAGGGCCGCCGCGAGTCGCCCACTGCCCGCAGAATACCGGAGCCCATGTTGTACAGCAGAAGCCCCATGATCCCGGCAAAGTAGATGGTCAGATAAACCGTCTGATCCGGCGCCACCTCCGCCGGCGTTTTCATCAGCTCCAGCATCAGCGGCGTCATGGCGATACCCACGCCGGTGAATACCACACCCATGACAATGGTGAGCAGCATGGCGGTGTGGACGGCCTCGTGTACCTTCTCCGGCCTGTGAGCGCCGTAGTACTGGCTGATGACCACACCGGCACCGCTGGACATCCCCAGAAAAAAGCCAATAAGCGTGTTGATGATCGGCGTCACCGTTCCCACGGCGGAGAACGCTTCATTGCTGACGAAGTTGCCTACCACCCAGGTGTCCACCATGTTGTATAGCTGCTGGAACAGGTTGCCCGCCAGCAGCGGCAGGGCAAAATTGATGAGGTGCCGCGTGGTGCTGCCCTGCGTCATGTCCACATCGTAGCGGGCGTGATGCCGCGCATGGTGGTGCAGATGAAAGTGGAAGTGATGCTGCATGATATTCTCTCTTTCGTACAAAACTGTCTTTTACAGTATCATACCATTCATGCCCTATATTTTCAACGGGGAATATGTATGAGAAACTCCTCAATCTCCGCCGGACGCATGATAGACACCTCGTAGGCTGTCCGCTCTGTCAATACGCCGTCCTGATTTTTGGTGTAGGCGCGGCTCTGGACACGTCCCTCCACGGTGAGCCGCTGACCGGTGTGCATATCCGCCGCCTGCGCCGCTACCGCGCCCCACGCGATGCACGGCAGGTAGTCTGCCCGGCCGTACCGGCGGTTCACCGCCAATATGATGTCGCAGATCTCCCGGCCCAGCGGCGTGCGCCGCAGCACCGGCGTCTTGCACAGTACGCCGGACAACTGGATCTGGTTGAAGGGACTCTCCCCGCCGGGCGTGAGCTGATGAGCAAACACAGAGATCACCAGCCGGCTGCCCTGCCCGCTCTTGTTGTTGAAGGAGCGCAGCTGTCC
>OLGB01004307.1_pt1 | contig 12262 bp, 11 predicted proteins | sample 1605691 | NCBI WGS metagenome assembly OLGB01 (sample SAMEA3888925, study PRJEB22519) | human gut metagenome | biome: human gut; feature: human-associated habitat; material: faeces | place: Denmark | collected 2010
GGCAGTGGCCAGAACGACGATTGAGGTTGCGGGTCTGCGGCCCTCCAAACCTCCCTGGGGTTTGTCGACAAGCTAACGCGCCCGCCGCCCGGGGAAAACCCAGGCGGCGGGCGCATTATTGGCCGCATGCCTTCAACTGTGCGTGCGTTGGGAGGGAGCTACGCTTTCCCGCCGCAGGATTTTTTGCCGTACAGCGCCGCGGACAGTCCGGCCGCCGCCAGCGCCAGCAGCGCCAGCCACAGCGCCGGCTGCCCGGCGTCCCCGGTTTTGGGCAGCGCCGCCGCAGCCTTCACGGTAAAGCCCGTGCTGCATTCGCCATCGGTATAGACCACCGTAAGTGTATGCGCGCCGTTGGAAAGGGTTTTGAGGTAGCCGGCTTTCAGCGTTATCACGGTGGAATCGGATTTCGCCGTGTAGCTGCCCGCATTCAACAGCCTGCCGTCAACCTTTACGCCCGTGAACTTGTCGAAGGGGCCATTGGCACGGAAGGCAAGCGTCCCATCCGTGTTCTGCGTCCAGGAACCGTTGGCGCCTTGGATAATCTGATAGGCGGGAGGCGTTTCCCCTGTTGCTGGAATCTCCCCCGTCGCGCCCATGTAGTCGCACACAGTGCATTCCTCATGCTTGCTGCCATTTTCGGTTTCCGTGGGTTCCTTGTCCACCTTCCATTCCAGGGTGTGAGGCGCTTCCCCGGTTTTTTTCTGATGGCAGACAGAGCATTCATGCCAATGAGCTGCATTGTTATACGTCCAATCCGTGCTAATGCTATGCGCCTCAACCTGCTGATTGTTGGCAACGGTCGCGCCGTTAACGGTGATATCGCCCCCGGTCTGGTTGATCACATTCACCTGATCCGGCACGGTGATGCTATCTCCCTTGAAAACGGTAATGGTAGCGCCCGCTATGGCATTGTTCGCTGCTGTTTCAGCGTCATTGCCTACGGCGTAAAGGGTAGTGGGAGCTTCTCCTTCGGTAACGGCGTAGCTGATAGCCGTGCTGCCCTGCGCCACATATTCGATAACAGGCTCATTGAAGGTGCCGCCTGCAATACCTGTAGTTTGCGGGCGTACCTCCTCATTTGCAACCGCGGTGCTTACATCTTTTCCGGCCCAGTAGTTGTGCTCAAGCGACACCACGCTGCTGTTGGGAAAATTTCCCTTGATGAGTTCGCCGTCTGCGTCCCCTGAGTTTACCATGACGTTATTCTGAATGGTAATTTTTTCAGCGGCAGCGGCGTTTCCAAGGCGTATCGCTCTGTCGTTGGCATTCTTTATTATGTTTTCCTCAATCACAACCTCGCCGCGCACCTCGTTTGAAGCGCCAGTCTGAACCGCTATTGCATTATGGGTTGTCCCGTTAAAAACATTGTTTTTGACTTGAAGGCCGTCTGTCCCCTGGGTATAAATTCCCTGAAAATAATTCGTAAATCTGCAGCCTGATACCTCAATATCCTCAAAGACGCGCGAGTCGGCCTTTAGTTTTATGGCCACATAGCCGTTGGCCACCATCTCGGTTGCATTGCCCTCAAATACGCAGTTTAAAACACGAATACCCGTATTTACCGCGTCGCCGTTCTGCACATAGTTTGCTATGTAAATGCCGTCCTCAATTGTAAGTCCGCTAAAAGTGATGTTCTGTAAAGAGCAGACACCATATAGGCCGTCCTTTCTCCAATAGACAACTTATCTTGTATTTCTTTCCAAGAAAGCAGATTGATATAACGATACCGTAAAATCAACTGACAACGATCATCTGAAACCTGAGAAATAGTGTTGCGGACTTGCATTTTTATATCAACCAAATGGGCTAATTCCTCATCCATTTGGCGTTCTATTTCGATCTTCTTGACAATATAATTTTCATAACGGGCTTCATGCGGTTGGGAACCTTTAACTTTCACATCATCCGTTTTTGCGTTTGGAATGAATAGAGCCTTATCCTGTAAAGCGTTAATTTCTTGAATCATTTCCTTGATTCGGTTGTCAGTCGCTTCAATTTTGTGAAGATATTTCCTTGCTTCTTTTCGGCGCTCTTCTTCGCTATAGCAATGCTTTGCTATCATGCCAATCCTCCCTATTCAGAATATGTCTGCTTGTATTTTTCCACTTCGTGATGATAAAAATCTATCATTTTGGAAAGAATTAAAGGATTTATTCTTGCTTCCTTTGCGCTAAGAATAATCATCTTTTCTCGCTTGATTGCATGAAGCATCATTTTTCTGATAAGCGGAGTAGCAACTTTTTTCATGGGTATTTTCCCCTCCTTTCTTTTCAAAAAGCAAATAGGGCTTGATTTTTGCCAAGCCCTATTTGTTATTGCTTACCGAACGTAAAGCTGTTCGACCAATTCTTTATCAGTTGGAACATACGCGGTAAACAGTGCCGAAATCTGTTCTTCCAATTCAGCGTACATTTCACCAGCTTCAATCATCCAGTCAGGGCAGGAAAGATAACTATAAGGGATTTGCTCCATCAGCGTGACAACGGAAGCATTGCTGTAGCTTGTACATTCAAATGCATACGTAGCTTTAGAATCAAGAATCTGTTCAACATTAGTGAAAAGGGACAAGTATTCTCTAATCTGGGTATTAATTCCCATAAATTCATCCAGTGTATTTATCACCTCAGAGGAATAATGATCAGCAAGTGCGGCTTCCTGCTTAACGCGCATTACATCCGTTACCGTTTTCAAAGAACGATATGAACCACGCAGTGGGGAAAGAATGTTTTTCAAATTATCAAGGTTCATGTTGTAACCCAACATATCAATTACCCGCAATGCGTTTTCAATATCTTTACCATGTTCTTTTCCGTCTTCAGGAAGCTTAATTCTGTATTCAGCACAGAAACGCTTGACTGCTTCACGAACCAGCTTGTCCAGATTTTCCCCAGTAGTATTTAAATTCTCAAACTCTTTACTCTTCAGTTTTTGCTTTCCTTCCTCGGAAAGAATGTTCCAGCGCGTCATATTCTGAGTAAGGGCATCTGCCTTTTCTTTGACTGTATCAATCCAAATATGATTGAGGCCCTTTACCTGCTCCGCATAGCTTTCATACTTCTTGTTCATTAACTTTCAATCCTTTCATTTTTAGCTGTAAACGCCTTCCGCAACGGCTTCAAGGCGTTCTTCCACCTTGACTTCAAGCTGATTGATAATTCCGTCAATATCCATGTCGGAATTAATATTGTTATTGTTCGTCATCTGGACTTCGACCTTCGCCGTGGTGAAATGGTTGATCACCTCGCGTTCAGCCAAATCCCGAATCTTGCGAATATCCGCGTCGGAAATCTTGACGGCATCCTTCGCATCGTTCACAAGCTGATCGTGTTCCATGCCCGCAAACAGCGCAATATCAGACCATGCCGCCGTGTTCCATGCCGATTCAGCCGCATCCACAATCTTTCCCATTGCCGATTCAGCGGAATCAGCGTTCGCCAGAAGGCCGTCCACAAAACCCATACCCGTAAAATCACCGATTTCATAGGTAACGCGGGATGGGGAATGCACCTTCAGCGCAGAACGCAGGGTGGAAGCCACGCGGTTTGCAAGCGAACGCGCCGCCGAAACCGCCATGCCGGAATTGGCCTGAATACCAGCCGCCAAGCCCGCAACCACATTGTAGCCGATGGAAGAACCCGCGCCGTAGGTCAGAACCGACCTTGCTGCCGCAAGTACGGCGTTGGATGTGGCGATAATCGCCGCCGTTGCTGCCGGGGTTCCCGTGGTAATGCCCTGTGCGATACCTTGCGGGATGAAAATGCCTTCAGCCGCCATAACCGTTGAAGGGGACGCAATACCGAACGCCGCACGAAGGGCGCTTAATGCGTTTTCTTTTACCGTGGTGAACGGCGGTTCGATCAGTCCGGCGTTTGTTTCAACGCCTTCGGCCAGACCTTCCACAAGATATTGTCCAAACAGATTGACGTTGCCGCTTTCGCTTGCCTTATCGACCGCCTGTTTGAAATCCAGCGCCCCAACCATACCTTCAAGTGCGCCCTGAAGCTGTGTAAAGTCAAGGTTTTGAAGAACAGATTCGTCCGAAATGATAGATTGCAGGAACCCGGCCAAAACGGGATTATCAGAAACCGTTTGAACCCCGTTTTTCATTTCGCCCAGCACCGTATCATACAGTGTTTGAATCCAGCCCGCATTATTGATATAGCCGCCGTTTTCCAGCATATTCATGAATATGCTTTCGTCCTGATCACCCATATATCCCAAATCAAACGCCTTGGAATACATGGTTTTCATGATCTTGTCCCAGTCGGCTTGCGCAGCGGCTTCGTTGGCGTAGACATCCCAATCAAAATTATCGGCTTGCAGAATTACGCCCATCAGGTCATAATCCTTACTGACTTTTTCCATAGCCTGTGCCGCTTCGGGGTATCGCGCCGCCATGCCGTTGAACAGTTCAGAAACCTTTTGAGAATACAGTGCTTGTCTTGACGCAACATCGGCTTCCATTTGTGATTTCAAATCTTGATATTTACCGAACCATTCTTCAGCTTCTTCTCGCGTTTTTGCCCTTGCAATCCCTTCTTCAGCTTCAGCCATCTTTCCTGCATAGTTAGCAGTAATATTATCTATTTCGGCATTTGCCTTTGCGGCTTCATATCCAAGAGCATCCCCATACATGGTATTTGTCCCAAATCCCATTGATACAGCAGCAGAACGGTTTTCGTAATCCTGACTGATTTCAGGGTTTTTCAGGGTTTCCGCTTCTTCACGAACCTTGCGAATCGCCGCCAGCGTTTCATTGACGGATTCTTCGTCAACGGTAATCTGAATATTGGATACGGCGCTTAAAATCTTTTCCGCTTCCGTAGGAATGGAATCAATCGCTGCCGCAATCAGTCCAACGGCGGTTGCAACCGCCAACGCAGAACCAACCGGGGTTGCAAGAAATCCGGCCAGCTTGTCGAATAGACCCTTCGCGCCGCCCAAATCCTTGATCTTACCGATTGCCGTTGAAATATTGCCCACAGCCTTTGCAACGCCGCCGATTGCAGTCACGGCGGGGCCTGTGAACACCAAAGCGCCCATCAGGGCAATGATTCTGTCCTGATCGACTTCGGACAGACCGTTGAACGCAGTCAGCAGTTCGTTCACCTTATCAACGGCGGGCTGAAGGGCGGTTACAAGGTTTTCACCAAAGTTTGCCTTGGTGTTTTCCCACTTGTTCGCAACCATCGCGTTCTGACTTGCCTGTGTGCCGTAGAACTTCGCCGCTTCTTCCGTCATAGCGTTGGCGGCGGGGTCTTTTGCGTAGGCGGCATATGCCATCGCCAGCGCGTCCCGCAACATTTCAGGTTGGGAAGCCATTGCCGCAACCATGTTGGACAGACGAATTTCGGTCAAGCCCATTTCGTTCAGCTTCGACACGGCAGATTGTACGCCGGATTCGTCCAGTTCGGCCAATCCTGCGAAGAAGTCAATCATGGACTGCGCCGGGTTGTCTGCCCAATCCTTTTCAAATTGGGCGGCAGTTTTCCCGGATACGTCCGCGAAATATTCCAAATCCTTTGCCGTGTCAATGGCGCTGTTCAATTCGTCCGTAGTCATGCCCAGCGAAGCGGCGAACTCCGAAATGTCGGCTTTCTTCATTGCATCCATCGTCATTTCAAGATCGTGAATGCTTTCATAGTCCCCGCCAAAGAAGGAATCCGCGCCGGAAATCAGGGTTTGCCAGCTTCCAACGCCCACTTCTGCCGCAAGCTGCATCTGCTTCATCAGCTTGCCCGCCGCGCTGCCGCCCGCTTCGGCTTCGATACCCAAAGACGACATAACCGTGGACAGGGCAAGAATTTCGCTTGTCACGAACCCAGTTAAATTGCCCGTTGCAGCCATTCTGGTTGACATGCTCAAAATGTCGTTTTCAGTCGTTGCAAAATTGTTACCCAGATCAACAATAGCGCCGCCAACACGGAAGATATTGTGGGTGTCTCCATCCATAATATTCAGGAATCGCGCCATGTCGGTTGCGCCTTCTTCACCCTGAATATTCGTGGAAACCTGCAATGCGTCAAACGCTTTCGTGAAGTCAACAATCTCTTCTTTCGCAACGCCCAACTGTCCTGCCATTTCAGCTATAGCGGCAATTTCCGTAAAGTTTGTTGGGGAAACCGTTGTAATAAACTCTTGCAATTCTGCGTTGATTGCTTTCAGTTCTGCTTGTGTAGCGCCTCCTTCGCCGGCAACCGTCTTTGCAATACCAGTCATTGCCGTTTCATAGTCCGTTGCGGCTGTATAGGCTGATTTGCCAAGTGCGATAAGCGGAGTTGTTATCCCAAGGGTCAACTGTGCGCCCGCCTTGGTCGCCTTATCCCCAAAATCATCACACTTTTTGCCAAAGCCCGCCCAATCAAAATCATTGACCTGCTTTTCAGCATTTTCGGCAGAAGTCGAAATACCTTCAAAAGCGCTTGCCACTTCATCGACCGCTTTTTTAATAGATTCCAGCTTGCCGGACATATTATCAATCAGCGTCAACGTGGAACTGATGGTTGCCATAGATTCACCGCCCTTTCAAATAGTTTAATAGTATCCTGCTTTGAACAGTTACTGAAAGATTATCTTTCTCACAGCATTTTACACCATTCTTCATATACAATCAACTAAATATTGTATATATTCGAATTATGTATACAATATATAGTATAGTAGAAGAAAAATCTATAAAATTAGAAATTGCCCGTTTCATTTGATAATTTCTTGAATGGAAACAGGACAATTCTGCTTTTTCAACGCAACCCCGATAGATTTGTCAGTTACCGGATAGTTTTTATTTGCTTTGTACAGCAATAATCAGCTACAAAAAAATAGTCTGATTGCTCATATAACGTTCATATGAGCGGCAAAGAGTAATTGCCTGTATAAATAGTTGTGTACAAATAAAGCCCGGCTATTTGCTTTATATAGACTGAAAATAAAAAGCCGCCCGATGCGGGCGGCTCAATAAAATATGTTCAAATCGGATTGGGGCAAATTATAGGGAACTCCGTCTTTCAAAAATTGATTGATAAGATTAACAATTTCGGCTTCGGGTGTTCCTCGCATACTCATAATGGGGAAGTTCATCCCGAATTGATTACGATATTGTTCAAGTGCTTGTTCAATATCGGTTTTGATTCTATTAACTTTCATACTCTTGATTCTTCAGCATTTCTGCAAGCTGCTGTTCGTCCAATTGCTCATTTACCATGCCACATTTCAAACATATATACTTTTTGATGCAGTAGGATTGTGTCCACATATGGTGTTTCGTAGATGAATACATCCCGCTTTTTTGATGCTCGATTTTGGAATAATTTTTTACTATTGGACTACTGCTAAGGAATTGCAACTGTTCTCCCTGACAGAACGGACACTTACTCATTTTAATCACCTCTCAAATATTATAGCATACTTTTTTGATTTTGCATATGTAAAAACCATCTGTTTGCGCTTGACATATGTGTAGCCATCTGTTATCATACTTATACCGATGGTAAATCCATCGGACAAAAGAAAGGAAAGGTGTACTTCAATGGATAGTTTCAAAATTAAGACGAATCTTGCTTATGGCGAAAAATTTGTTCGGGTAGAAAACATTAGCCTTCAGACCAAAGCCGGTAAGCCTTTTTTCACAATCACTTTTCAAGAAGTGTTTGAAAACCAGCCGCTTACACTTTCTATCCCTCTGACCGATGCTTTTCAGATTTACCGTGTAAATGATCTACTCAACAGCATTCTGAAAGCATTGGCGGGCGACGATAACAAGGGACTGCGCGTTTGTTTTCACACCTATACGGATTATGCTGCCATTCTCAAACTTGTCCAGATTTACTTACAGGGAAAACAAGCCATCATCAATCTTGATTATGTTCGACATTCTCGCGGTGATGAAGTCATTTTTCTGGGTGCAGAAACCGTAGATGAGATCATGTCCGCTTTATAACCAAAACCCCTTGTCAGACGGCTGAAGGCTACCACACTTCAGCCGTTTTTCTATTCGTTTTCTGGTTTTCTGTATGTATCAATCTGAACAAGGTCTTTTACATAGTCTACGGCTTTCTGTTGGCCTATGAGATTCAACTGTGAAAAGGCTTCATTCAAGTCGTATGCTAATTCCCCAATTTCAGCCGCCTTTTCGAGAAATTTTGTTTCCTGAGCAATTTGAGCAACGTTATACTGTTCTGTCCACCCCATAAGATCAGCAATAGAAATCCCCAAAGCTTCAGCAATTCGTCCTGCTGAATCAGATTTCGGCTCATATAATCCGCCCTCATACTGACGAATAGTTATTTCGGCAAGATTAGCCTTTTGGGCCAATTGCTTTTGGGTCATATGGGCTTGTCTCCTGTACTTTTTTAGGCGTTCAGAAATTGGCATTTTAATCACCTCTCAAATATTATAGCATACTTTTTTGATTTTGCATATGTAAAAACCATCTGTTTGCGCTTGACATATGTGTAGCCATCTATTATCATACTTATACCGATGGTAAATCCATCGGACAAAAGAAAGGAAAGGTGTAACTGAATGAGAATTAGCAAAACCAAACTTGAGCTTGCAATGGCGCAATCTTGCAAAAACCCGTTTCAGCTTGCAAAAGAAGCTGACTGTCAGTACCAGACATTGCGCAATGCAATTAATGGAGGTAACTGCAAACCAGCTACCATTGGCAGGATTGCCGCTGCCCTTGGTGTAGACGTGACGGAAATCATTGAAAGCAGTGAGAAAAAATGAACGTTCGTTACATTGAATTTACCGGGAAACATCCCAGCGCCAACAAGGAAAATCGGGTGTATCTCGACCAGCCGAATCAGGCTTGGAAAAGTTATGGTTGTTCTTATGATGCGGCCTTCTTGAAGGTTGATATCGATGATTTCAGTCATAAAGACGACAGCATGGATGAGCCGATTCACAACAAGCCCCGAAGCGAAACTATCATTGCTCTGCTGGATGATCTGGGAATTCGTTACAATGGCATTCGAACGGAACACGGGAAGCATCTCTTCTTCAAAAAACCGCCCAGCTTTGATGAGAAAAACAAGGTGAATTGGTATTGTCCTTTGGGAATCAAATGTGAATGGAAGTTCCCTGCCTCTGACGATCATATTCCCCTGGTGGTTAATGGCGTTAAGCGTGTTTTCTTCAAAGGCTCACTGGATAACACCGATATTGACGAACTTCCCTTCTTTCTTCTACCGCTTCAGGGGTATCGGCATAAGCCGTTTGATCTGATTTTTCCTGAAGGGAATCGAACGCAAAAGCTGGGAGCATATCTGTTTTATCTGGTTAAGAACCGATACACGGCGGAACAAGCTTTTCAGATTATCCGACTGATGAATCAATATGTCTTCGAAAAGTCAATTTCTGAAGATAGCCTGAAAAGTGAAATCCTGAATGATAATACTCTTGGAAAGCTGAAGGACAGTCAAAAAGATAAGTTGCCCAGTCATTCCGACGTAGCCCAAGAAGTTGCTGCTCAATTTCGCATTGCTACTGTTAATGGCCAACTTTATAGCTACGAGAACGGGGTATACAAATCGTTTGATGAATCCAGAATCACAGCATACCTAACAACTATGCGTCCCAAACTGAACGGCAATTTTGAAAAGGAGGTTTTACGGCACATTAGAGGTATTACACGTCACGATTTCCCAGAAGAGGATGGAACCATTAACGTTAGAAATGGTATTCTGAACTATGCAGACAAGCGATTTACATTGGCACCACATGACGCTGACAATATCAGCTTTCGACAGTTCAACGCGATTTTCAATCCTGCGTCCAACGATGATCTGTTGACTACGACTTTGCTGAACTGGTTCAATAAAGATTCAAAACAGCTTGAACTTTTCAAGCAAATGATCGGCTATCTGATGATGAATCATGTGAACTATCAAAAAGTATTCTTCTTCATCGGTGCCCCCTCTACCGGAAAATCTACCTTGCTCAAGCTAATCACAGCTTTTTGCGGGGAAGAAAATGTTTCGGCCATTCAGTTCAGTGATATGACGCAGACACACGGTTTGTCGGCCATCGTGAATAAGACGGCTAACATTTTTTCAGACGTGAAGCGAGGGAAAGTGTTTGCATCTGACATTTTCAAGATGCTTGCTGACGGAAGCCCAATCCAGATCAATGGAAAGCGTAACGCTGTTGTTCTCAATCATCGCTTTTGCGAAGGTTGAGGACATGTGCATATAATCATTGCTGATAACAGTCTTACCCTGAGCTTTGAACATGTATCCGACTATACCAGAACCGGAAAACAGATCGACAGCAGTGCCAAAAGAAAACTGTGAAGCAATAGACCATATTGAAGAAAGTAGCTTACTCTTTGACCCCATGTAGCGGGTGGGGGGATACAAGCCGACTTGTTCCGGCAACGGTGCATTGACTAAATGCAGAAACATTCTCTGCTTTGGCAAAACCGTTACAACTACATCTTCACCGTTTCTGCGTTTACCGTTGCAAGAGATGCAGCGTTTGGTCGGAACAATATCAATCGTAAATTGACTGTACAGTTCATGCACTAACGGATGATTGGAATTTGTCAGTACAACATGACATCCCAATTCATGCAGGCGCAGGACTTCCCTCGCTAGTTCGACGTGATCTTCTTCGTAAAACTGTTCTTTTGTATAGCGCTTGAAATCCGAATATTCAGAAATAGGCAGATACGGCGGGTCAAGGAAGATAAAATCACCCGGTTGCGCATACTGCTTCAAAACATCAAGATAATCACCGCATACAATGGTTGCATGCCGCAATACTTCCGATGCAGCATAGAGTGCATCAGCATCGCAAATGGACGGATTCTTATACTTCCCAAACGGAACATTAAACTGTCCCTTTTTGTTTACGCGATAAAGCCCATTGAAGCAGGTATGATTCAAATAGATCATGCGCGCAGCAGCTTCCGCTTTCGACAGTTCAGACCAATCCTGTGCACGAACGGCGTAATACATTTCCTCTGTATTCTCGTACAGGGATAAATAACAAATAACCTCATCAACGTTATTTGCAACCTGCTCATAAACATTGATAAGCTCTGGATTGCTATCGGCAATGATACCAGACTGTGGTTCCAACGCAAAAAACAAAGCTGCACCGCCACAGAACGGTTCAATGTACTTTCCGTAGTGCTGTGGCACGCGGGGCAAGATATCATTCAACATTTGCCCTTTACCGCCTGCCCATTTCAAGATAGGTTTTGCGGGCTTGCGCTCGGTACAGATATTCGCCACGGATTGACTATTCATGTACAGACACACCTCCCGCATTTTAGTAACATCCTGTTCTATTCTAACCTATCTTAAACAAAGATTCAATCGCTAAAAATACTGAAGAAGTGTTATTTTGCACCATTCTGCTTGCAATATAGCGTAATTCCTGCCTTATCCCCTTAAACGTATCTGCTCACATAATATTCCACAAAACGCCGCCAAACCGCATCAAATGCAACGCGTTGACAGCATTCTACCAGTGAATTGTAAACAACACTTCTTCCTGCATGTGTTCGGCATTGGCGGCATGGTATACTCCCTGCCGGGCAGGCGGTGAAAGCGGAATGGCCAGCAGTGCAGACAAAACGCAAGCGTTCATAAAATCAATACCCAATGTTAAAGAGCACTGATATTGAATTCAATCCCGTTACGCTTTTACCGTTAAAGGGTGTAGAATACCGTAAAGGGTTAAGGGCTTATGCATAAGCAAAAGCCCCGAAAACCCACTGTTTTCAAGGCTTTTTGCTGGTGCGGGTATTCTTATAGGATCCGAACGGAAACCCTTACAAATCAACGCTTTGCGACGATCAACAATCAGCTTTTACCTTCGCTAACTGCATCATTATACCTTTTTGTAGTTGTATTTACAATAGGACGTTCAGAAGTGAGCGTCTTTTTTGCTTTGCTGGCTAAATAGCTCCGCACAGCCAAGCAATTGCTTCGAATATTTGCCAACTACGACCTCCATTGTTTAGAAGGTACCTCCTTACCAATGCAATACCATATACCACGGTCATGCATATAGTTCGATCTATTGCATAAGAATTCCTCTATTACAAACAAGCTTCTGCATCAAGTGCATAGAGTGATATCCACTTCGCCATAGTGGTCGGTTATCCTGATTAGCAGTCGATTAGCAATACCACCATGGACAAGCCCCGCAAATTAGCTGGGGATTTACTCAGGATTAACAGCAAATCCCCCAAATGAATGGACAGTACCCCAGATAGCGGACAATAGAAAAAAGAGACCTCCTGTTGTAGAAT
>OLGB01004312.1_pt1 | contig 12254 bp, 12 predicted proteins | sample 1605691 | NCBI WGS metagenome assembly OLGB01 (sample SAMEA3888925, study PRJEB22519) | human gut metagenome | biome: human gut; feature: human-associated habitat; material: faeces | place: Denmark | collected 2010
TCAACCTGATGTTCAAGACCTTCCAGGGCGTCACCGAGGACGCCAAGAACACCGTGTACCTGCGGCCTGAGACCGCCCAGGGCATCTTCGTCAACTTCCAGAACGTCCAGCGCACCACCCGCCGGAAGCTCCCCTTCGGCGTGTGCCAGATCGGCAAGAGCTTCCGCAACGAGATTACCCCGGGCAACTTCACCTTCCGCACCCGGGAGTTTGAGCAGATGGAGCTGGAGTTCTTCTGCAAGCCCGGCACGGATCTGGAGTGGTTCCAGTACTGGCGCTCCTTCTGCAAGGACTGGCTGCTGGGATTGAACATGCGGGAGGAGGACCTGCGCCTGCGGGACCACAGCCCCGAGGAGCTGTGCTTCTACTCCAAGGGCACCACGGACTTTGAGTTCATGTTCCCCTTCGGCTGGGGCGAGCTGTGGGGCGTGGCGGACCGCACCGACTACGACCTGACCCAGCACCAGAACACCTCCGGCAAGGATATGACCTACTTCGACCAGGAGACCAACGAGCGGTATATCCCCTACGTGGTGGAGCCCTCCCTGGGCGCCGACCGCGTCACCCTGGCCTTCCTGATCGAGGCCTACGACGAGGAGGTCGTGGACCCGGCCAAGAACGACGTGCGCACCGTCATGCACTTCCACCCGGCTCTGGCCCCCTTCAAGTGCGCCGTGCTGCCCCTTAGCAAGAAGCTCTCCGACAAGGCCCGGGAGGTCCAGGCGGAGCTTTCCAAGGAGTGGATGGTGGACTACGACGACACCGGCTCCATCGGCAAGCGCTACCGCCGCCAGGACGAGATCGGTACGCCCTACTGCGTCACCGTGGACTTCGACACCGTGGGCGATGCCGAGAAGGCCGGCGACGACTGCGTCACCGTCCGTGACCGGGACACCATGGAGCAGGTCCGCATGCCCATCAGTGAACTGAAGGCGTATCTGGCCGAGAAGCTGGCCTACTGAGATCATTTTGTCACGTTCGGGCCGCGGAAATCTTCCGCGGCCCGCGCATCGAAGCGGGGAGAACATGAAGAAGCGACTCTTACAAACAAAGCGGGTTCCTAGGACCCTGGGTCCGGTGTGGCTGTGGTGGGTATTGTTCGCGGCGGCGTCCGGGTGCATGGGCCTGGGTGCGGCTGTGGCAGTCCAGTGGGTGGTCACCGGGTCCCTCTCCATCGTGTGGGAGTGGTTTATGAAGTGGCCCGCCTATCTGCTGCTGACAGCGGTTGGCCTGGGAACCGTCACCGCGGCCCTGGGCGCCCTGCTGGGACGGCTGTGGATCGCTGGGGCCCTGGTGGGCGCCGTGTCCCTGATTTTGTCCCTGGTGGATTACTTCAAAAACGCCATCAACGGTACGCCTCTCTCCCTGGCGGACTTCGGCCTGGCCACCCAGCTGGGCCAGGTGGCCGGGGTGGCCGGAGAGCTGAAGCCCCCTGTGGATTTTTGGATGGCCCTGGTGGCCGTGGGCATCTGCGTGGGACTGCTGGCCCTGACCGCGCCCATCATCCGCATCTCCGGCCGGGGCCGATTCGCGGCTTTTGCCCTGGCGTTTTCAGCGGCGGTGGGATTGTGCACGCCCGCCGGGGCCGCCCGGGCGGCGGAGGGCTTCGGTGTGGACATCGTCACCCGCCTGGACACCACCTCCAGCCACGACACCTACGGCCTTGTGCTGAGCCTGTGGCGGGACGCCTTCCTCCAGGCCAAGGAGAGCCCGGAGGACTACGGCGAGGAGTACATGGCCGCCGTGCTGGACCGGATCGATGAGATCCTGCTGGCGGACGCGGAAAATGAAGAGACGCCGGAGACGGCGCCCAACATCATCATGGTGCTCTCCGAGTCCTTCTTCGACCTGACGAGGCTGCCGGACCTGACCTATGAGCGGGACCCGCTGGAGAACTTCCACGCCCTGGAGGCCGAGAGCATCAGCGGTGATTTCCACAGCCACTACCTGGGCTACGGCACCGGATACATCGAAATGTCCATGCTCTACGGCGTCAACAGTCTGGATTTTGGCCCCGGCACCAACATCTGCTTTTTGGAGGACGACCTCTATGAGCGGTTCGACTCCCTGACAGAGCAGTATACCGGCGGCGGGGACTACCGGGCGGAGCTGCTCCACGGCTATGACGACAGCCTCTACAACCGCACTGTCACCTACCCGCTGCTGGGCTTTTCCAATCTGCTGTTCTCCGCGGACATCCAGCAGCTGGGCTTCGACTGGCAGGGCGGCGTCTACGGCGGCTACTACATGAAGGACAGCTACTTCTTCGCCGCCATGCTGGACCGGATGGCGGACATCAACGCCGCCGGGCAGCGGGCCTTCCTCTACGGCATCACTATGGAGAACCACCAGCCCTTCGACGCGGAGAAGTTCGGCTACGAGTGCCAGATCGGCGTGGAGAGCCAGACCCTCAGCGACGAGGACATGGCCATCGTGCGGGTCATGCTGGAGGGCATCACCCGGGCGGACCAGGCCCTGGGCCAGCTGACCGACGCCCTGCGGAATTCTCCGGAGCCCACCATCGTGGTGTTCTTCGGGGATCACCGGCCCAACCTTTTCATGACCGACGGGGACACGGTGTATACCAAGCTGGGCCTGTGCCCGGAAAACGACACCACAGAGTGGACAGCGGAGCAGATCTGTGACCTCTACTCCACGGATTATCTCATCTGGGCCAACGACGCGGCCCTCCTGAACGGCCGGGCCGGCACCCGGCGCGACAGCAGCATCACCGCCATCGGCCCCCAGCTGCTGGAGCTGACCGGACAGCCCATCTCCCGGTACTGGGCCCTGCTGGACAAGGTCAGCAAGGCGTGCCTGACCAACACGGAGCTGTACTTCGTGGACGGGGAGGGGGAGCCCTCTCTGTCCGGGGAGGAGGCGGATCTGTCAGAGCAGGACCGGGAGCTGCTGGCCCTGCGGGACGCCGTGCTCTACGACGCCCTGTACGGCAAGCAGTACATCACCGCCGCCATGAATGAGCCGGCGGGCACGTGACATGTAAAAAGCCGCGCGGAGTTTTCCGCGCGGTCTTTTTTGCCGCCGGATGTCTGCTGGGGGGAGACAGACCGGTAAAAGCGTTATTCTTTTGAGAGAATATTGCAAAATCACCAAATATCGGCTATGATGTAAAGACAGGATTTGTCCACATATACAAAGGTTGACCAATCTGCATTGAGAAAAAAGAGGGAGTAAAACATGGAAAAGATCTTTCAGCTGCAAAAGAACGGCACCACCGTCCGCACAGAGATCCTGGCAGGTCTGACCACCTTCATGACCATGGCGTACATCATCGCACTCAACCCCAACCTTCTCACCAACTTCGACACCGGCTCCGCCCTTTGGAACGGCGTGTTCCTGGCCACCTGCATCGCCTCGGCCCTGGCTATGTTCTGCATGGCGTTCCTGGCCAACAAGCCCTTTGCCCTGGCCCCCGGCATGGGCCTCAACAGCTTCTTCGCCGTGGTGGCGTCCAACATCGCCGCCCTGACTGGCATGAGCTATGTGGCCTCCTTCCAGGCGGCCCTGGTCATCATTCTGCTGGAGGGCATCGTGTTTCTGATCCTCTCCGTGCTGAACATCCGCGAGAAGATCGTGGAGGCCATTCCTCTGGGCGTGCGCCTGGGCATTGCCCCGGCCATCGGCCTTATGCTGATGAACATTGGCCTGGGGTCCAACGTGGGCGTGTACTCCGAGACCGGCGGCCCCTTCTACGTGATGCGGGACTTCTTCGGCGCCCTGACGCCCAGCGTGGCGCAGACCACCATGGGCAGCGGCTACTCCACCATGGTGCTGACCGTGGTGACCATGTTCATCGGCCTGTTTGTCATCGTGATCCTGGCCAAGAAGGGCGTCAAGGCGGCCGTGCTGCTGGGCATGCTGGTGGCGTCCATCATCTACTGGATCGGTGACTTCGTGGTGCTGGGCGTGAATCCCTTTGCATCCCTGGCCACCGCCTCCTTCGTGCCGCCCTTCGCCGACATGATGGAGACCACCTTCTTCAAGTTCAACTTTGAGGGCTTTTTGCAGATCGGCTGGTTCACCGCCGTGACGCTGATCATCACCTTCTGCATGATCGATATGTTCGACACCATCGGCACCCTGGTGGGCACCGCCTCCCGGGCCGGCATGGTGGATAAGGACGGCAACATGCCCAACATGAAGGAGGCCCTGATCTCCGACGCCATCGGCACCGTGGCCGGCGCCTGCACCGGCACCTCCACCGTCACCACCTTCGTGGAGTCCGCCTCCGGCGTGGAGGCCGGCGGCCGCACGGGTCTCACCGCCCTGACCACCGGCGTGCTGTTCCTGGCCTGCATCTTCATCGCCCCCATCGCCGCTATCATCCCCGCGGCGGCCACCTCCGCGGCGCTGATCTATGTGGGCGTGCTGATGCTGATGGGATTGAAGAACGTCAACTTCGACGACCTGGATCAGATGGTCCCCGTGTCCCTCATGCTGATCGCCATGCCCATCTCCAGCTCCATCGGCCACGCCATCGGCATCGGCCTGATCTCCTACACCGTCATCAAGGTCTTTACCGGCAAGGCCAAGGACGTCTCCGTCCTGACCTATGTGATCTCCGCGCTGTTCCTGGTGAAGTTCTTCCTGATCGTGTGAGTATGTCGCAAAAGGCCCTTGGGCCTTTTGCGATAGAGGGCTGCATGACGGACGGGGTTCGATTTCTTTGGAAATTGTCACCCCATCCGTCATGAGAAGTGTCATTTCCGAGGCGCATGTCCTCGGAAATGACGGTATTGGATTGGATTCCGCCGTCTGCGGACGGCGGAACTCTGCGAGGCTTTTTCCACAGCAAAAGGCGCGGCCCATTGGGCCGCGCCTTATTTTATCCGTCCATGAACTGGGCAAGCAGCTGCCGGGCCGGGCGGGTGTAATCCTCCCGCCGGAAGGGATAGGCGGCCACCGCTGCCCGCCGGACCGGGGAGATGTGGCAGTAGCCCCGGGGGTGCTTTTCCAGGTACCGCTGGTGATATTCCTCCGCCGGGAAGAAGTTCTCCAGAGGCTTGAGCTCCACGGCGAAAAAGGGCACCGCCGCCGCCTCCAGGGCCGCGGCGGCCCGGACGGCGGCCTCCTGGTCCGGGTGGGTCCAGTAGATGCCGCTCTGGTACTGGGTGCCGATGTCGGCCCCCTGGCGGTTGGGCAGTTCCACGTCCACCACGGCGAAAAAGGCGAAGAGCAGCGCCTCCAGGCAGGTGCGGGAGGGGTCCCAGGTCACCTCCACCGCCTCCCGGAAGCCGGTGATGCCGGTGCAGACGGAGTCGTAGTTGGCGTGGTCCGGGCTGTCGCCGTTGGCGTAGCCGCAGCGGACGCCGGTGACGCCGGGCAGGGCGCGGTACAGGGCCTCCATGCCCCAGAAGCAGCCGCCCGCAAGGAAGATGCTGTGTCGGTCCATGGCGCCGCCCTCAGAAGAACATGCCCATGAAGCCGTCGGGCCGCTCCGCCGCCTGGTCCCAGACCTCCCGGAAGATCCCCGGGGCGATGGTCCGGGCGGTCACCTGGCCCGGGACGTTCAGCTCCCGGATGTCGTCGGGGAAGGGGGTGGGGTTCAGCGCCTCCTCCCGGCCGTGCTCGTCGCCGTAGGCGAACCACAGCCCGCCGGGGTACAGCTCCACCCGCCGGGTCTCCCTGTTCTCCCGGTCCAGCTCCGAGTACACCCGCTGAGCCTCGTCCTCCTGGGGCTCCGCGTATTCCAGCATGATATAGCGCATGGGTCTCCACCTTTCAGTCCAAATTGTTGAAAAAAGCCCGGATCGACGCCTCGTCCGCCTGGACACTGCCCTGGGCGAAGCCGCCTCGGCCGCCGCCCCGGCCTTGGAGGGCCCCGTTCAGGGCCTTCACCAGCGGGGAGATGTCGGCGCCGTCGGCGCGGAGCAGGGCGTAGTTCCAGTGTCCGTCCTCCCCGGCAAACACCGCCGCAAGGCCCGTGCAGGAGTGGCCCAGGGCGTCTGCCAGACGGCGCACGCTGTCGGGCCGCAGGGCCGGCTGGAACACCAGGGCGTCTGTTTCCCCGGCGTGCTCGGCGGCAATGCGGCGGAAGAGCTGGTCCTCCATGGCGGCCTCCCGGGCCTTCAGGGCCGCCTGCTCCTCCTCCAGCCGCTCCAGGGCGGGGAGGATGGCGTCGGGCTTCACGCTGAGATGCTGGCCCACGGACCGGGCCTGGTCGTAGACGCGGCCCAGATAGGCGAGGGCCCGCCCGCCGCAGAGGATCTCCATGCGGACGCCCTCCCGGAACTTCTGGCAGGAGAGGACCTTCACAAGGCCCACCTGTCCGGCGCGCAGCACGTGGGTGCCGCAGCAGGCGCAGCAGTCCGCCGCCGGGAAGGTGACGATGCGGACCTGGCCCGTCAGGGCCTTTTTGCTGCGGTAGTCCAGCTCCTCCAGCTCCGCCGGGGAGGGGAACGTGATCTCCACGGGGGCGTCGGCCCAGATCACCTCGTTGGCCTTCCGCTCGGCGGCCAGGGCCTGCTCCCAGGTGATGTCGGCGTTGTAGTCGATGGTCACCGTGTCGGCCCCCAGGTGGAAGCCCACGTTGTCGCAGTGGTAGTCATGGCACAGGATGCCGGAGAGGATGTGCTCCCCGGAGTGCTGCTGCATGTGGTCGAACCGCCGGGCCCAGTCGATGGCGCCGGTCACGTTTTCGCCAATTTCCACCGCCTTTTCGACAGTGTGGACAACGACGCCGTCCTTTTCGTGGACGTCGGTGACGGCGGCGCCGTTCAGCGTGCCGTGGTCGGCCGGCTGGCCGCCGCCCTCGGGGTAGAAGGCGGTGCGGTCCAGCGTCACCAGATACCCGCCTTTGCCCGGCTCACAGGTCAGGACCGTGGCGGTGAACGTCCGCATAAAGGCGTCGGCGTAGTATAGCTTTTCCGTTTCCATGTGGAAAACTCCCTTTCGTTTACAGGATGGATTGGATGAAGGTCCAGACCGGCTCGATGGCGAGGAGGCCCAGCACGGCGGAGAAGAGGTTGGCCAGGAAGCCGTAAGCGGCGGAGCGGGACCGGGGCTGTCCCCGCAGCAGCAGGGCGTAGGCGGCCATCTCCGCCGGGAAGATCACCAGCTCCGCCGGGAGAAGGGCCAGGACGGACCAGGCGCCCAGGCCGTGGAGCAAACAGGTGCGGGCGGTCCAGAGAGCGAGCCCGCCCTGGGTCACCAGATTTACCAGCAGAAATACCAGCCAGTTCCGCCTCTGCCGCCCGAAGCCGAAGAGCGCCAGCAAAAGGCCCTCGATGACCAGCGTGGTCAAAAGGGTGGTGAGCAGCTGCACGGCGTAGGCCCTCCATACCGGCGGCACCGTCACGGTTTTCGCCCCATAGTCCACAGTGACGGAGGACTGGAGACTGGTCCGCTCCAGCACGTCCGAGACCCAAGTGCTGCCGTCCTCTTCGGCGATGAGGATGCGGTAGGTATCCGGCACGCCCAGGTAGCTGAAGGTGTGGAGCCGGAGGCCCTCACCGGCGTCCTCCCCCATGAGATCGCCCCAGATGGGGGCGCCGTTGGTGTGGTCCAGGGTGCAGGCGTGCCAGCCCTCCGGCACGGCGGCCAGCAGAGCCTCCGTCAGAGCCGGGTCCAGGGGCTGGTCCTCGTCCTCCCGGCGGCTGTTGTCATAAGAGGCGCCGCCGGCCATGTCGGGCTCCAGCAGGTCCAGGCAGTAAAGCCCCTCCGGGGCGTTGGCCACCTTTACCGTCAGCAGGGGCTTGGGCCCCGTGTCCGCCAAGGCGGTGACGGTCAAAAGGCACGCGGCCAGGGCCGCCAGGGTCAGTGTCCGCAGTTTGCGTTTCATGGGGACCTCCTTTTCGTCTGGTTTTCAACAGCAGGTTTCAAAACAGGGACGAAAAACAGGGGGTTCCGGTTTCACAGCAGGCCCAGCGCTTGTTTCCAGGTCAGCACCCGGCGGCAGGCGGTGTCGATGGTGTCCATGGAGAGGGTGCCGTTTTCCACCGCCTCCAGGACCTTGGGGATCTGGGTGCGGTAGTCGGTGGTGATAATGAGATCATTCCCGGCCTCCAGGGCCATCACTGCCACGGCACCGTCCTGGGCGTAGGCGGCCACGGCGTCCATGGCCAGGTCGTCGGTCATGGCCACGCCGGTAAAGCCCAGCTCCTCCCGGAGCAGGTCATGGACCGCCGGGGACAGGGAGGCGGGCAGGTCCGGGTCCACGGCCGCCATGATGTTGTGGCTCACCAGCACGGCGGTGGTGCCCTCCCCGGCTTCGATGCCGGCGGCGAAGGGCAGAAAGTCGCTCTGGCGGAAGGTCTCCAGGCTCCGCTGGTCCAGGGCGATGCCGGTGTGGGTATCCACATTATTGCCGTAGCCGGGGAAGTGCTTGAGGACGCTGCCGATCCCGCAGTCCTTCATGGCGGTGACCACCTCCGCGGCATAGGCGGCGGTGGCCTGGGCGTCCTGCCCCAGGGTGCGGTCGTAGATAAAGTCGGCGGGGTCTGTGGATACGTCCGCCACCGGCGCTAGATTGACGTTGATCCCCAGGGTCAGCAGGCGGGAGTTCTTTTCCCAGGCGTCCTCGGCAAAGGCGCTTCCATGGCCGCTGGCCTCCGCCGCTACCCGCTGGGGAGAGCGGAAGGGTTTTGCGAACAGGTTGGGGTTCCGGCTGGCCCGGGTGACGGTACCGCCCTCCTCGTCGGAGCCGATCAGCAGGGGGATGCCGGTGTCGGCCGCGGCGGCGTCCTGATAGCTCTGCACGGCGGCAGTGAACTGCTCCCTGGTGAGCCAGGCGCCGGCAGCGTCCTGGAAATCCCGGCCGAAGAGGACGTAGCCGCCCAGGTGGTAGGCGCTCACATCCTCCGCGGCGCCGCTGTCGGGACAGCGGACGAAGAACAGCTGCCCCACCTTCTGCTCCAATGTCAAGGAGGCCAGCAGGTCCTCGATCTCCGCCGCCGCCAGCTCCTCCGGCGTGGGCTCCGGCTCGGGGACCTCCGGCTCCTCGGCGGCGGGCGGCGCCTCCGGCGCCTGCTCCGGCTCATCGGAAGAGGCGCAGGCGGTCAGAGACAGCAGGGACAGCGCGGCCAGGGCCGCGGCGAAAAGGCGTTTCATGGGACGCACCTCCCGGGAAAGTTTTCACCAGTATACCATGATTGGCGGGGAAACTCCACCGTCTCTTTTGGAGGGGCCATTTCTCTTGCGGACCGCGCCGCCCCGTGGTACAATCGTCCCACCATAGAGAGTGCGCGAGAGACAAGCTCGTTGACCGCACAGCAACCTGCCGGGAGGTAAGGTGCTAAGGCTTGAACGATGGGACGAACCGATTCCGCGCCCATCGGACGATGGGGGCGGTTTTTTCGCGCTTTCTGTGGAATTTCAGGAGGTGCGAGCCATGAAAACCAACCTTTACGTCACCTGTGCCACAGACCGGGAGCAGCTGGAACTGCTGGACCTGCTCCGCCGCCGGGGCTATCGCTTCCCCGGCGGGAGGCCCCTGCCCGGGGACGACCTGCCCCGCCGGGACGGACGGCCCGACCGGCTGCCCTGGGCCCTGGACACGGTCCGCAGGGAGGCGGCCCACACCAGCGCCGCCGCGGTCGGATATCTCAGCCGCCTGCGGGGCCTGTCCCCGGCGCCCTTTTCCCGTCTAAATCGGGAGGCGCTGTAAGAAGCGGAACAGCCTGGGGAAGGGGTCCCCCTCATCCGTCATTTGCTGCGCAAATGCCACCTTCCCCCCGTGGGGGAAGGCTCTGTCGCCGTCAGCCCCGGGGTTTCGGCTCGTGGCAGATCAGGGCGTCCACGCTGAGGCCGTAGAAGTCCGCCAGGCCCACCAGGGCCGAAAGGCCGGGCTCCCGCAGGCCCCGCTCGTAATTCTGATACCCCCGCAGGCTCAGCCCCGCGCCGTCCGCCACCTGCTGCTGGGTCAGCTTGTGCTCCGCCCGCAGCCGCAAAAGGTTCTCATGAAATTTCATGTGCCCTCATTTCTATTGACAAGCACAAACGGGCATGTTATAGTATAGCTACCCAAACGTGCTTATTCAACTGCTTTTTGTGGGTCCCTCAGATCTCCACCACCGCGCCGCCGCTCAGGGGCCGCAGACGCTGGCCCAGGATGGCGGACAGGCGCTCATAGGCGTAGGCCCCGGTGCAGTGGCCGGTGTAGTACACCGTCTCCCCCGCCAGCAGGGCCCGGCCGGTGTCGTCGATGAGCCGGTCGGCGTCGGGCCCCGGCGTCAGCTCAAAGAAGTGGAACCCGCCGATCACTGCGTCCGGCATCCGGCCCAGCAGCTCCGCCGCCCGGTCCCGGATGTTCACCACGCCCCGGTGGGCGCAGCCGCAGATCAGCACCGCCTTCCCCCCTGCCTGGATCAGCAGGTTCTGCTCGTGGGCGAAGTCGTCGGGCCGGAAGCCCTCCTCCGTCCGCACCTGGAGGGCGGCGGAGGCCGCCAGGGCCGGGAAGTCCTCCCCCTCGTCGGCAAAGAGGGTCAGCTCGTCGTCCAGCCGCAGGAGGCCGCCGGTGGGCAGCACCCGGCTCTCGATCTGCCACAGCTCCGGGTCCAGGCCGATGTACCGGGGCTCCCGCCCTTCGTTGACGGCGTAAAAGTCCCCGAAGGCGTCCATGTGGATCAGCACCTCCGCCCGGGAGTTGGCCTCGCAGAAGGCGGCAAGCCCCCCGCCGTGGTCATAGTGGCCGTGGGAGAGCACGGCGGTGTCCACCGCCGCCAGGTCCACCCCCAGGGCTTTCGCGTTGGTCAGGAAGCCGTCGTTGGGCCCCATGTCGAAGAGAATCTTGTGGCGGGGCGTCTCGATGTACAAACTCAGCCCGTGGGCGGCGCAGAGACCGTCCTTGCAGGCGGTGTTTTCCAGCAGGGTCACGATCTTCATGGTTGGCTCCTTTCCCGGCAGACCAGCTCGTCCAGGGTCAGGCCGTAAAAATCGGCCAGGGCCACCAGCACGGACAGCCGGGGCTCCTGTTCCCCGTACTCGAACCGCTGGTAGGCGTGGACGCTGATGCCAATGGCTTTGGCAAGCTCCTTCTGGGAGATTTTTCTCTTTTCCCGCAGGAACACAAGATGCTCTGAAAAGTTCATACGTCTCTCCAGCCTCTCTTGACATTCCTGAACAGGAATATTATACTGTCATCATAAGGTTCCTGTTCTGGAATGTCAAATTGATTTTGGCGGTGATCGAAATGGACGATTACATCACGGTGCTGCTGAACGACCTGGAGGACCGGGCCCCGTCCTTTCTGCCCGGCGGCTATTACGCGGCCATGGCCCGGGAGAGCGACGCCCTCCGGGCGCTGGAGGCCACCTTCACGGCGGAGCAGCGGGCGCTGTTCCTCACCTACGAGGACTGCCGCAACGACAGCGCCGCCCATTACCAGGACGCCCTGGCCCGGCAGGCCTTTCTGCTGGGCCGGACCATCTTCCGTTAGACCGGCACGCCGTACAGCGCCCAGGTGTTGCTGCCGGTGATCTCCACGTCCAGGAACTGGCCGATCAGGGCCTTGTCCCCCTTGAGGCGCACCAGCCGGTTGCCCTCGGTCCGGGAGGAGAGGGGGTAGTCCCCATCGTCGCTCTCCCCGTCCACCAGGACGCGGACGGTCCTGCCCACGTAGGCGGCGTGGAGAGAGGCCGACATGGCGTTCTGGACCTCCAGGAGCCTGTCGAACCACTGCTGCTTCTCCGCCCGGGTGGCCGGGTCCGGCATTTCGGCGGCCTTGGTGCCGGGGCGGGGGGAGTAGATGAAGGTGAAGAGGGCGTCGAAGCCCACCTCCTCCACCAGGGAGACGGTGTCCATGGCCTCAGCCTCGGTCTCGCCGGGGAAGCCGATGATGACGTCGGAGGTCAGCACCAGGTCCGGCATGACGGATTTGGCATAGTGAATGAGGTCCAGATACTGCTGCCGGGTGTAGCGCCGGTTCATCTCCCGGAGCACCCGGTCGTTGCCGGACTGGAAGGGCAGGTGCAGCTGATGGGCCACGTGGCGGCTGGCCGCCATCACGTCAAAGAGGCGCTGCGTCGCGTCCTTGGGATGGCTGGACATGAAGCGGATCCAGTAGTCCCCGGGGATAGCGTCGATGTCCGCCAGCAGGTCCGGGAAGTGATAGTCCAGGTCCAGATCGTTTCCGTAGGAGTTGACGTTCTGGCCCAGGAGGGTGATGTCCCGGTATCCGGCCTCCACCAGCTCCCGGACCTCCGCCAGGACCGCCTGGGGGTCCCGGCTCCGCTCCCGGCCCCGGACGTAGGGCACGATGCAGTAGGAGCAGAAGTTGTTGCAGCCGTACATGATGG
>OLGB01004328.1_pt1 | contig 12197 bp, 10 predicted proteins | sample 1605691 | NCBI WGS metagenome assembly OLGB01 (sample SAMEA3888925, study PRJEB22519) | human gut metagenome | biome: human gut; feature: human-associated habitat; material: faeces | place: Denmark | collected 2010
TTCCTACTGCATTTGACATTGGAATTCCTAACTGATCTAATACACTTTCAGCCTGTTCTTTAAGTTCAGGCTCAACTCGAGCAAACACATTTGCTGTTCTTGCCATAATCATCGCCTCTTTCAACTGTATTCTATCACAGATGCTTGCAAATAGCAATCTATTTGCAAGCATCTTGCATATGGATATTATGAGTGCAAGGTGACTATTTTATACTCTGCACCAAAGCATCCTGCCAGCATTTCTCTCCTCCCCGCAGGAACTTCTTTCACCACAAATCATATTCATTTTTATCGAGGACAGTCCGGTTAACAAATTCCAACCCGAAATCTTTGCTTTTAGGTTGTCGCGGTACACTCGCGCAAAATAGGGGTACAATGGGGGTACAAATACCATTCTCATTCCCCAAAAGCCTTGATTTTAAGCCACTTCAGACAAAAGTACGGATTCTGCCGTGGCAGATGAAAAGTATTTTTATCATTGTTTTGTTTCTCCTTGAATTGCCTCGGAATGCCCCGTTTTGCAAGGGTTTCCGGGGTTATGATGAAATGCTCTGAAATTACAGATTATGGCAAATCTCTTTTTATTGCAAACAGTCCTGTTAACAAAATTTCACAACCTGAAAACTACTCTCCCAAACACCTCCTAACTGCCTCTGCCTCACCTTCACCAATCGAACATTCCACCGCTGCCTTTGCTTTCTTAAGAAGTTCCTCACTTCTGTCCTTTAGCGTAAACCCTTCCCTCATTAAGGAAGCGATTTCTTCCTGCACAGCCCCGTCAACTACCGGTATAGTAACCTTCTCGATTTCATCAGGTTTCCAATGCTGGATTACGGAGCCGCCTGCATCCCGTTCTGCCTGCATTTTTACAATCAAAGAATTGAGTACAACCGCTAAATAATCTGGCAATACGTCCTTTGCTTCCACTTCTAAATGCAACAGCGCTCCTGAGGTAATTGCTTTTTCATCCTTTCTGATTTTATATGCTATCCCGATGCTGCCATCCTTTGAAAAAAGAATTCTGTCTTTCTTCAATCCAAGCTCATCTGTGTAATATCTGGCTTCCTCTAAAAATGTATTGGTTTCGCATAAACCGGATTCTGTAATATTGGCAACACGATAAAATGGAATCCCCGCCTCCTGATAAGCATCACTTCCCGGTTCTATGGATTTATGTGTTGTCACAATTGCTCCCAACTCTCTGCAATCAAAAGTAGACAATTTTTCCAGAAGTTCATCATATTTATCGGCGTAATACTCAGCATCTATTCTTCCACGCTTTGTAATATCCTTTAAGCTCCGAACGGAAGTGTTTTTTTCAACCGGCTTCCACGAATCTATCCCCAGCGTGTTCAACAACAGATCCATTGCCGCTTTCTGCTTATCTTCAGACTGTTTTTCCAGAAAATAAGCCTCCAGTACTAATTTGCTTATCATGGTCTCAAAATCGGCACTCATTGCAGGAATTGGTATCTCAGCAACATCAAACACATTCAATTTGGGTTGTGCATTTCCACTCCTTCTGCGGTTCGTCAGCAGTTTCCCATATTTTGAATTCAAATATACAAGAATAAAATGTTTTCTTTCTCTGGGCATGTCCCCAAGCTTGATTCCTATATTGTTCTCACTTATATTGCAATGTCCGATTTTCTCATCGACTCTTGCATAAAAGCCAATAGAATTGCCTACCTTAGATAAAATAATATCATCCTCAAGCATTTGCGAACTCTTTAATCGTGAATTATCTTCTTCGGAAATATATATCATTTCATCCTGATTAATGGTATATCCACCTTTTATATCTTCAATTCTGATAAACGGAACTCCTGAAGTTCTGTATGCATCACTTGTTAAAGAAGAGCCAAAGGGGCCACTTACGACCTGTTCCTCCGGAATAAAGTAGTGCGCCTTCGACCTGATAAGCAGGTCATATTCATTCGCCTGCTTGTCGTAAAAGGTACTGTCAATTCTGAAAGTTCTGTTTTCTTTTAACTCTTTTAATGTTGGTACCAATAAATCCAGCCTCTCCAATAAATACTTGTAAACTCCATCTATGGAGAGGCCTCTTAAAAAGGGAGTTCATTCTCCGGATGCATGATACCGTTCAATTCCTGTCCTGTCGGTGCAAAACTCAGCCCGTTATCAAATGCAAACTTGGCAAATGCCTCAGCAATTCCATTCTGGGAATATATGTTATCAGCATTGCAATTTCTTAATGCCGGGTCGTGGTTAAATAAATCATGCTTAACAAAAATATGCCCATGTGTATCTTTTACCCGTTCTACACTTTCAACCACCTGCTCCGCCAGCACATAGAATTTTTTTGCTTCATCAGATAATAATTCGTATTCTGCATTTGTGATTACCGGTTTATTATTTTCCCCCAGCACCGGCTCCTTTTTGTATAAATTTCTGTCATCATTATCCAGTTTCAGCCATTCCTCAATCGTAATCACACTTTGATGGCTTTCATCGTTACTTTTCAGAATAAATACACAATTCTCCTGAATCCATTTTTTATGTTCTTCAATTGAGCCATATTCCTTAACAAACAGGTCCTTTATATATCTGGTTGAACCATCTTCCTGTTTATGCTCCTCAACCATGGTTAATGTTCCAACCGTAATCTTATATGCAGATTTTTTCGTTATTTCTCTGTACTCATTCTCGGACACAATCGTGCCATCTGAAATCCTTGTATATTCATATACTGTTTTTTTCTTATAGTCTGACTTTTTCCGATTGTATTCATCTTCCGAAAACGCAACTCCATCTGACTTTCTGATGTATAGTACTTCCTTCTCGTTTTTCTGATAATTATTCTTATCCACTATACTGTTGTATTCTTCTTCAGAAAGTATCTTATTATCAGATTTTCGCAAAATTGTCTTAATGGTTTTATAAGAATAGGAAGACCATGTAACATAATTTTCTGTAACATAAATCTTATCCCCTGAATTATCCTTGCTGGGCTCCTGCATGGTTGCAAAGAATATTGGATAATCAATATTTCCATTCTCATCAGCTTTCGGTTTTGGACAGATATTAGGAAAACCACAATTCTCGTCCGTCCACTTCTGCACGAACAGCACGCTCGTTTTTGTTCCCGTATGTGGTTTAAATACATTTCCATGAAGTCCTACAACCGCTAACAGTCTGCAACGTTCCATAATATATTCTCTGATATATTTATCTGTCGAATTATTAAAACGTCCCTGTGGTAATACAACCGCCATTCTTCCACCAGGCTTCAGAAAATTCAAATTTCTCTCAATAAACAAAATATCTCTGCCAACTTTATTTTGAAGCTTTTCTGCAATATTACCTCCCTTATGTCCAAGATTATACTGCTCTATCTGCTCCTTATTATCCAAGTCTCCTGCAAAAGGAGGATTTGCCATAAGCAAATCAAAGGTAAATTCCTTATATTTGTCTGCCGATGAAGTTGCTGCTCCGGCAGCGCTCATTGCAATAAGTTTTCTAAATCCATCTCCATATTTTGCCTGCCACTCCGGCTGTGCAACATAATCTGCGTTCCAATTTCTATAGTCTAAAGAATTTAATTCTATTACATTAGTATGTCCATCCCCTGCAATAATGTTAAGCATTCTGCCGACCCGAACACTCTTTTCGCTAAAATCTATTCCAAACACATTATTTTGAACATACTCTGTTTCCTCCGGTTTTCTTCTTCTGGTAGTAAACAGATTATAGGCCTTCGGATTTATCTGTTTCCAGACATGAAATATAGTATGCATCGGAAAGCCGCAGCTTCCGGCGGCTGTATCTATCATTTTTTCATTCGGCTTTGGATTTAACATCTTTACACACATATCAATCACATACCTTGGTGTAAAATATTGTCCCATTCCCTCTTTCTGATTTTGGTTTACAAGATGTTCAAACGCATCATCCACTACTTCCAGATTGGAATTAAACAGTTTTACATTCTGCAATTCCTTTACACACGACTTTACTGTAGCCTTCTGCATATTCAATGTGGAATTTACCGGAAAAACGCCCCGCCATTGTTGTTGTGCATGGGAAAACAAATCATTTATTCTTTTATAAACTTCATCTAATGAATCATTCTCGGTTGCCCTGAACTCAAGTACTCTAAAAGCAGAGTCATCAATGTCTTTCAGCAAAATGTGATGTCTGTTCATATCACTGAAAATGTCATCCGCATCTCCACTGGACATTTTTTCGTCAAATAATTTCGTAAATATCAATTTGAAAATTTCTTCAAACGCCTTGTCACTGGAATCGTTCGCCCCGAATCTCTGTTCAACCTGCAGTATTATATCTTTTAAGGTTTCTGACTGTAACCTGTCTGACTGCATCAACTGTTTAATCGTAAAACGTCTTTTATCCTTCCACTCCTGTATATCCTCATTTGCCAGAGGAAATCTCTCCAGTCCAAGTTGATTTTCATAATCCGGGTAATCATAGAACTCTGGAGAAGTAACTCCATTGACAAGCACTCCCACGCTTGGATGCTTCTGATTAGCGTATGACTGCATCTGCTGATAAGGAGTTGTTGATTCTCCCTCCCATGTCTTTCGATAGTCATTTATTTCCGGTCTTTTTACCTCAATTATCATAATGATATTTTTGTGTTCTTCATCGAATACACATATATCAATTCTCTTATCATTTATGGTCTGTCTGCCCGCAAAGAGTACCGGTTCCTCAAATGAAATTTGTGCCTCATGATATCCATATTCTGAAATCAATTTATGGGCATAGTGCTGACGTATTATTTCTTCCGGCGTTAGTTTAAAATAATCCCCTTCGCTATTCATTCCTCTTACTACACACTCTATGCCCGGTTCTCCGTTTCTGCGCATCTGAATCCTGTCATTTAACCAAGCTCTGTCTGCCTGATTGATTTGATTCAGATTCTGATACTCTTCCGGTTTTAAAATATCTTTTATCTCCATGTACTATTTCCCCTTTACGTACACCTTTTCACTATTTTCTCGTATTACTTTTTCAGCCTCTATCAAAGCTGTTCTTCTAATAAATTCACTATAAGACGCATATGCTTCCATTCGCGTAGCCTGCTTCAATTTATCCAATTCTTCTTCACTTACCCGTATACTCATCGAAATCGTCTTATTCATCTTCAAATCCTCCCGTGTAAAATCTTATCATCCATGTGCAACATTTACAATACATTTCCACACACCCAACATAAAAACAAAGCCACAATCCCAGCCGTCATTCTCTTCCGCTGAAATTGCAGCTTTCCATCATTCATATTCTGTCTTCAAAGGATTTCCGGTAGTTCGGTAATACCCGTTTCCAAAACACCAGCCCATTCCCGATGAGTACCATACCAAAAAGACACCTTGCCAGCCATTCCGGGCAAAGTAGCGAAATACCGTTCATATCCCCGCCGCCGAAAAAGCCGCATAAAAGGCTCAGATACAATGGGTCAATCAGCAAAAAGGCAATTGTGATGTAATACAGTATCGCCCGGAACAGCCTGCTCTTCGCATGACAGATTTTCCTTGCAGCCAAAGTCAGCAAGCAGCCTGCACAAAGAGTTGCCAGCGCACCTGCTATACAGAAAATGCCAAGCTGCCCATCCGTCATCCGTTCCGCATAAACATCAATCTGAACTCCCAGCCCCATAAAATGAATCTGCTTAAATACTCCCGCGAACAGAGCATACAGCAAATGCGTCCCTTCATGGATGAAATAATAGGCAGCAACCGCTGTCAGAATCCCAATATATTGCCGTACCCGTTTTGACATAGCTGCATTCCCTCCGCAGGAAACTGATGCCTGCTGTTTTCCTGAATTGTAAATTTCACATCAATCCCTTCCCTGTTCGCCACCTCGTATAACCGTTTCGCCATGGGAAGACAGTCCTCATCCTCGGAGCCGCAGAAAATTTCAAGTGCAATCTTCTTCTGCAGAAGCCCGCGTACCAAATCCTCCTCGTCCTCCTCCAGAACCGGAATCCAGGGACTTTGTAAGAGCAGAACATCGCAGCGGGCAGGGGTGAAGGCTACCCCGCGCAGAAGCATATCACATCCGGCTGAAAATCCACCGCATACAATTTTCTGATAGCCCTCCTTCTGCACTTTTTCCATCGCTTCTGCCACCGGCAAAAAGGAACTTCTGTCATAGCTCCAGCGATACGTCCCATATCCGTCCGGCTCCGCGCTTTGGATGGTTTCCAACTGCCATCCGTTATTTTCCCCCACTATCCGGCTCCAATCATTCCGCGCTGTCTGCCCGTTCTGCGTGTTTCCATGGACAGCCAGAAACAGGTTGTCACCCGTCCTTCTCTCCCAAGAAAATACTGCTTTTGACCTGGAAGCAGCCTCTGCATAACGGGTATCCGAAATGGATTTCAGGGAAATAAATTCCGCATTATCCTTCAGCAGCTCCAGGTCATCATCCTCCAGCACCTCCGGACGATACCACCAGCCATGATTCAGAATGGCCTTTCTCATCCATCCCAACGCCTGCTCCGGCATATCGGCTCCGCCCGCCAGACACGCAAGGAAATACAGCGTTTGCGGTCCGAATTTTTCCACATTCCTTTCATATTCATCCAGCAGGAAACGATACGCCTCCGGATACCCCTTTTCAGCAATGGACAATGTTGTTTCCAAAATATCATTTTCTGTTTCTTTCATTTTTATCCCCATTTCTGCGCACGTTCCTTGCGCAGAACGACTTTCCCCATTGATATTGTTCATATTACTCCGCATCCACTCCCATTATCATTCTCACAATCCCGGATACCGCCGCAAAGAGAACTCCAGCAACCGGCCAGACAATCCATGTAAAATCCCAGCGCATGGTCCAGAAGCTCCATCCGAGATAAATTGCTGTTGCAAAACACCAGTATGCGCTGGAAAAAGTATGCAGTTTTTTCTTTGCCTGCTTTTCCTTTCTGGAAAACTCCCCTTCCTGAAGAAGGATATTATAACTGCCCTTTATCATGCCAACGCGAATTATCATATTCACCCCAAAGGCAACCAGCACCAAAAGTACCCCCACGCACACCCCACAGATAACATCCGATGCCTCCATTGCCCCTGCAATAACAATTGGTATCACCGACAGGATGCAAAGAACCACGCCGCCTGCAATTCCCAGTGAAAATTTTCCTTCGTATGCCTGTTTCTTCTCCTTCACCATTCCGGACACCCCGTACTCCGTTTCAAAAAGTTCGTTCTCCAGATGTTCTGAATGGCTCAGTTTAACTCCACAGGTAATGAACATAAATACGGCTGCTGCAACTAACAAAAACAGAACCGTATAGCCAATCCCCGCTGCTGCGCCCTCTGTAATATGAAATGCCGGACTTTCCGAAAAAGCTCCAAGCAGAATCAATAACACCGGACTCAGAATGCACAATGTTGTTGCATTTGCAATCATGGGCGCCGCCTTTTTCTTTGTATTCAAATATTCATTTGCCTCTTCCATTGTCACCAGATGCAGAGATTCCTCCAGTTCATTTGGGGAATCATACCCAGCCTCCCTGTTTTCCGGCTCCATTTCATCCTTCAGCAAATAGTCTGTGCTTACCCCAAAGAGATTGGCAAGCTGAATGACCTTTTGCAAATCCGGCACGGAACCGGCGCTCTCCCATTTTGAAACGGCCTGTCTGGAAACACCGAGCCGTTCTGCCAGTTCTTCCTGTGACCATCCATTCTTTTTTCTTTCTTCCGTAATCTTGTCTGCTAATATCATCAGCATTCTCCCTTCTGTTTTGATAAGCCAATTCTATCCCTTTTCGTAGTTGCAGGCTACCATGTCTGCCTTTCAATTTATCAACCAGCAGTTGCATTTCATGTTTACGGCACCTGACATTGCTATATTCCTGCAAGTTTCAGGAACTTCTTATCCGACTGGATTGCCTGGGTCAGAAACCTGCCATCCCGAAACAGCGCATAGGTTGTAACCGGTGCCGGTACATTCCGGGCATCCTCTTTACTGGTAATATGAATCACCTTCAGCGGAATATTATGTTCCCTTGCCACTTCTTCCACCCGCGGCACCCAATAATATGTAAAAGGGCACTGGTCCGTATAATAGAGGACAAAGCCTCTCTCCTTTACCTCCGGCTTTTTCGCGCATTCCATAAACTTCGGTGGCTCTGCGTCAGGTTCAAGCGGCAGATAGTAAAGGGCAATTCCGCAATCTGATGTATCCGCAGCCATAAAACCATGGTGGGAAAGGAACTTGGCATCAGCCAGAAACTCCCGTTTTCTCCCTTCCGATGATAAAATGCAGATTCCCCTTCGCCCCTGTTCTCCCGCATCACGAATACATTCCGCCAACAGGTCATTTGAATAACCGTGCCCCTTCATAGAACCAGAAACCCACAGACAGTTTATATACAGGTATCCGTCCGCCTGAATCGGCACCCACGCATTCTCTGCCGGAATATACTCAATAAAACATTTTCCCCGCTCTTCACTCCGGTAAAACACAAGCCCTTCCTCAAAGCGCTTCTTCATCCATTCCTTTTTGGCTGTACTTTGCTTACCGGACATGGCACAGCAAATATGCTCCCTGTCAATATTTTCTTCTGTGATTCTGATATAGTTCATATTAATCCCCTTCCGATAAAAAAACACTTTATCTCTATTTCGGCTAATTGTCCATGCTCAGGCAGCTAACATGCAAAAAAGCAGCACTCAGAATTACGCTTTCTGTTTCGGGACAAACTCAATCTTCAAAGCCATTCCCATTCCATCCGGTAACCTTTTCAATAAATTGACAGAAGGATTTCTTGTTCCATTTTCAAGTTTACTTATATCCGCCTGATTAATTCCTGTACGCTCAGCAAGTTCTTTTTGCGTCATATTCTGTGATATTCTTGCATCTACGATAGCTCTTATTACATCCATCTCTGGCTGAATAGCTTCATATTCCTTTTTAAATTCTTCATCCTGTAGTTGCCGTGAAAGCATATCATCAAATGTTTTCATCCTTTATCACCCTTTCGATAAAATCAATTCATATTTCGGCTAATTTCTAATCCGGTTACATTTTAGCCGAGATATATCATCCCCTCAGCTATCCTCTCCACCAAAGCAACATCCGCAGGCAGCCATTCCACATCCCTAAGCTGTTCCCTAGTCAGCCACCTTGCATCCTCATGCTCTTTTAGCACAAGCTTCCCTTTCCCTATTTCACACCAAAAGCAATCCATAGAAAGATGGAATGCAGGATAGTCATATTCCACTCTTTCCAAAAGCTCTCCCACGATGATTTCCGTATCAAGTTCCTCCATGATTTCCCGCTTTAGCGCCTGTTCCGGGGTTTCGCCCTCTTCTATTTTTCCACCCGGGAACTCCCATCCGTCCTTAAATTCTCCATATCCTCTCTGCGTTGCGAAAATAACAGGTTCTCCCGCTTCATTCACCGACCTTATGACAGCCGCCGCTACTCTGATTGTTTTCATGATTTTCTCCGTTTTCCTTCCCACTTTTATATAGCCACTTCCCTTGCTCCTACCTCTCTGCAGCTACTTCCTTCACATACTCCCATGTCCTGCCCTTATCCTCTGATTCGTACAGACCGTTGCAGAAGCCCTCCGCTCCATAATAATCTCCATCTGCCCCCTGTCCGACTTCCATGTACAGCTTTCCATCCTCCTCATACACCCTTTCCGGCACCACGAAAGGATTATAGTAGGTTCCATCCGAAAGCTTCACCTTAGCAGAAGGATATTCTATCTGTTCAAAGGTTCTGCCGCCATCCTCTGTCCGATAAAGGCTTCCGTAGGTTCCGGCACTGTAAGTCAGACAGGAAAATCCAATCTGCCCGTCCTCTAAAAAGCTAATCCATTTCGCCCCTCCCCCACTGCCAAGATAAGGATTTGTGTTCACCATAACAACGCTCTTCCCATTATCCGCAGTGGCAATCAGCGCATAATAACTGCTGCCTAATGCCCTGTCAACCGGAATCATACGGTATTCTATCCCCTCCGCAGTCTGCCATGTGCAGTCCGGCTCCAATGACAGATAGAAGTTCAGGACTTCGTCCGATATTTTCAGTACTGCAGATTCCCTGGAACCTTCCCCAGCATTTTCAGATTCTTCCGTTCCGACTTCGCTTTTATTCTTCCTGTAATTTTCCTCCAGCATCCTTTCCACAAAATCATACAAATTATTGTAGACACCGGCAATATTTTCCGCTGAAAAATCCTGCATTTCAGGCAGCTGGTAGTCAAATACTTCCGCTCCATATCTGACTTTGACTGTCTGATAAAGTTCTTCATTTTCTCCATAGGGCAGCTTTTCCGTCACAGAAAGCAGCCAGTTTACAATATCCGAACAGAACCATTCCTTTTCCTCGCTGCTTGAAGAATTCATGGAAATGACCGGCACATAAACCACTTCTATTCCTTTTCCTTCTTCCTCGTACTCATGCGCCCGGTTTCTTCCTGCAAAATAGGCATCCGTCAGATAACGGTAATATTCCATCCGGTAGTTATCACCCATCAGCAAATCATTCTGTACCAAGAAGGAAAACTCACCCGTGTCGCAGGAATAGAACTGCCCCGTTCTGCTGCATGTCCGGATATTGCCGTATCGTTTTTCCATTTCCGTCCTTATCTGTTCCTCACTGTAACCGGAAAATTCCTCTGTACCATCATACAGAATCTCCACTATCTCATCTTCCTGTTCGCTTCCCCTTAAAGTAACCTGTACCCCTGCCAGCCCCCAGACAAGTTTCCAGTTTTCCTTTCCAAGCGTTGCTCCATCATCACGGATTTCAAAGGGAATCTTCCCTGTCACTTTTTCATCATAGCTGGCAATAATTCTCCCGTAGGTACTGCCAAAGGGCCATTCCGGTTCTCCCTTCATCTGCAATATCAGCCGACATCGTCCGTCTGGGGAAGTCTGTGTATCAATCTCTGTGTATTTAAACCTCGTCACATACAGGAAACTTCCTGCCAGCAGAACAATCAGTCCTGCCAAAAATCCTATTACGAGAAGTCCTGTTTTTACCTTATTTTTCATACTTTCTCCTTTTATCCTAAATCATCCTGATAACCCGCAATCCGGCAGCTTTCCTGTCAATAGTGACATGCCATTTTATACTAATGCTCATTTCCGTACGCGCTCCCTGTGCATCTCGAGTTTGTGTCAAGTGCACGCAGACACAAATCTCGCGTGCAAAAATTTTACTTTTTGTACTATTATCTCAAAAAAAGAGATACTTTTCAACCAAGCATCTCCCTTCCCTGTTTCCTCATATTCTATTTCATTCAGTCGCCATTCTGCGCACTTCTTCCCGCATCCATGTTTGTGCCTGACTGGCACAGACATAAACCTTACACATCGGAAGTATCTGAATCCAGCCTGTAAAAATCAGTCCTGCTTATAAAATATAAAGCCCTGAGAGTTTCCGTAAAAATATCCCTCGCGGTATCCGGCAACGTAATATGCCAAAGGTCCTGCACCACGACCACTGATATAGATTGCCAGTTCCGGGCACAGCCCTCTTTTTGCCCTGTCAATTACTTCCCATTCATAAAGGGTATCGCCGTATTCATTCAGATAGGGAATATACACGTAGGCGCCTTCCTCACAAAGCCGGATAGCCTCCCCCATAACCGGGTCATACCATGTACCTGTGTAATCCTGATTCAGCGTTTCCTCAAAGTCATCAAAACCCGATGCATCCGTTGCCTCACAGGTTTTAGAAAAACTGTTGTATTCTTCCTCTGTTATCGGATGCGCTTCTCCGGTGACATCCACACTGCCATCCGTTTTTCCATCTACATTCTGCCCGGAATTTCCAGTCGTACTTCCAGTTGCGCTCGCTTCCGTACTTCCCTTCTCACTCCCAGACGCGCTCGCTTCCGTACTTCCCTTCTCGCTTCCTGCCGCGCTTCCCTTCTCACTCCCAGACGCGCTCGCTTCCGTACTTCCCTTCTCGCTTCCAGACGCACTCACCTCCGTGCTTCCCTTCTCACTTCCAGTTGCGCTCGCCTCTATACTTTCTTTCTCGCTTTCCTCAGAAACTTCTATCTTCCCGGTACTCTCCACACTTCCAGTCGCATCCACATCCGCATCACCGCAGGCAGCCATGGTCAGACAAATCAGTTCTGTCAGGATTCCGGTTAAAATTCTTTTTTTCATACTAATCTCCATTCCTGCGCACTTCTCCAACGCATCTCGAGTTTGTGTCAAGTGCGCGCAGACACAAAT
>OLGB01004332.1_pt1 | contig 12189 bp, 6 predicted proteins | sample 1605691 | NCBI WGS metagenome assembly OLGB01 (sample SAMEA3888925, study PRJEB22519) | human gut metagenome | biome: human gut; feature: human-associated habitat; material: faeces | place: Denmark | collected 2010
GCCTAAGTCCTTGCCGCGCAGCTCTTCCGGCAGATCCTTCGCCTGGTCGAACTCCGGCGACTCCAGCGGCAAGCTGCGCACCGGCTCCCCGATACGACGGTGATTGTCGTAGATCTCGCAGCTCCAGCCGCGGGTCCCCGCCCCGGCATCGACGATTCCCATCAGGGAGCTCGGGATCGGCAGTCCGGCCCCGCTCCCGACCGGATACCCGCGGAAACTCCGGATCTCGACTCCGGACCCCTCCAGCAGACGCTTCAGCCCCTCCAGCGGCGTCACCTCATACAGCGCCTTGACCGCCGAACTGTGACCGCCGAAATGGTGGCGGCAGTCGGCGTTGTCGCCGACCACCAGAAGACGGCGGATCTTCCCTGCATCGAGCGGCAGCAGACTCTTCTCATTCTTCAGAAGCGTGATCGCCTCCGACGCGATGGCGCGGGCGGCGGCCTGGTGCGCCGGGGTGTTGCGCTCGCCCGCCGGACGTCTGCTCCCGTCGCCGATCACGCCGAGCCGGAACATCAGCCGCAGGATCCGCCGGACCTTGTCGTCAAGCACCGCCATTTCGATTTCGCCGTTCTCGACCGCGCGCAGGAAGGGGTCGGCAAGATAGTAGTTGTGATACTCCTCGCCGGTTCCCATTTCGATGTCCATGCCGTTGCGGGCAGCCTCAAAGGTGTCGGTCACCCCCGCCCAGTCGGAAATGACCACGCCGTCAAACCCCCACTCCTTCTTGAGAATCTGATTGAGCAGATAGTCGTTCTGACAGCACTTCTGCCCGCGGAAACGGTTGTAGGCCCCCATCAGCGTCATCGCGCCGCCTTTCACCACCGCCGATTCGAACGCGGGCAGATAGAGTTCCCGCAGCGCCCGTTCCGAACAGGTGGCGTTCACCTCATGCCGGCGCAGCTCCTGGCTGTTGAGCGCAAAGTGCTTCACGCAGGCGGCGGTCCCCTGCGACTGGATTCCCTGAATCGCCTCCGCCGCCAACTCGCCGGCCTGATAGGGATCCTCGCCGTAGTACTCGAAGTTGCGGCCGCAGAGCGGACTGCGCACCATGTTGACGCCGGGTCCGAGAATCACATCCTTGCCCCGGTCGCGCGCCTCGGCGCCGAGCACCTCGCCGAACAGCCGGGCGCACTCCCGGTTCCAGGTGGCGGCGAGTGCGGTTCCGGTGGGCAGATAGGTGGCGTAATCCTGATCACCGCCGACGGCGTCCCAGCTGTCCGCAGCGATCTCTTCGCGCACGCCGTGCGGACCGTCGGACATCGAAAGCGGCGGAATTCCCAGCCGCGGCACGCCGCCGGAGGTGAACTTGGTCACCGCGTGGCACATATTGACCTTTTCCGCCGGAGTCATTTCCTCCAGCAGGGCTTGAATCTGTTTTTCGATCTGCGCTTCCGACATGAAACATTCCTCTCATTACGATCTTTCGGAGAAAACTTTTTCAAAAAGTACTTCTTCCGCCGAGAAAAAGCAAGCCGGGATTCGGAAATTCACACGAACTTCTCCGAAAAAAAGAGGAGCGGGCGCCGCACACCTCCCGCTCCCCGCCGCAGATTCCCCCCTACCGCGCCGGCTCCGTCTGAAGCGCCGCCGCAAAATCCTCGTCCGGCACACTTCCCAGCCGAAGATTGAAGAGCCGCTCCATGATCTCCCGCATTTCCGGCGTGACGAAAGCCGGTAGAACCGGTCCAAAGCGAACGTCGCGAAATCCGGCGGCAAGCAGAGCCAGCAGAATCGCCACCGCACTCTGCCCGTGCCAGGAGAAGAAAACGGAGAACGGCACCTGTTCCGCCGGGAGATCCAACGCCGCGCCGAGCGTATCCAGCAACTCCATCACCGCGACGATATCGGAACATTGCCCCACATCGAGCAAACGCGGAATGCCGTCAATCTCGCCGGACACCTCCTCGCGAAGCCGGTACTTCGCACATCCCAGCGTGAGCACGATGCAGTCCGCCGGCACCGCCCGGGCCAGCGATGTGCCGTAATCCTGGCCGAGCTGCGGACTGTCACAGCCGCCGATGAGGAAAAGGCGCCGCACCTTTCCGGAGCGGAACAGTTCCGCCAGCTTGCCGGCAAGCCGTTCCAGCGCCGCCCGGCCGAATCCGACGCGGAGCGGCTCCCCTCCCGGAGAATCCTCCGTAAATCCCGGCAGAGCGGAGGCTGCCTCGAGGAGCGGCGCATACTCCCCTTCACTCAGGTGGCGAATTCCGGCCAGATGAGCGGCTCCGCAGGAGAAAAGACGGGGCGCGTACTCCGGCAGCGGCGGCATCACGCAGTTGCCGGTAACCAGGATCGGGCCGGAAAACTGCTGAAAATCCCGCTGCTGCCCAACCTTGTGGTGGGCCTGGTGCGGCTTTTGGACCGCTACGGCCTGCGCGCTTCGGCGGATAACCGCCCCGCGCTCACGTTCCGCACCTTCGCCGACGAGCTCTACCGCCTGCGTCTCGAACGGAAGGTTGCGGCGTACCTGTAAGACGCTCCCGGCTCCATACCCCCCCCCATTCGCGGGCGGGAACGCTTCCGGCCGGAATCGTTCCGGGCGATTGATAAAGTTTGCGGCGCCTTCGGAATTGTCGGAAAAAATTCGTACCTTCGCTCGATAATAGCGACATTCTGGAATGGCATCTAAAAATACATCCTCCAACAGCCGGCAGGCCGTTCAGCGTTCCAACAGCGACAGTGCGCGCTGGATCGCCGGACTGCTGCTGCTGTTTATCGGTCTGTTCGCCGCCGCTGCGGTGTTCTTTTCGTTTTTCAGCTGGGCCGCCGACCAGAGCGGGCTGCAAAAATCGGTCGAGGAACGGGTGACGCTCGGCATCGAACCGGAAAATCTCTGCGGCTGGGCCGGAGCGCGGCTGGGGATGTTGCTGGTCGATCATTCGTTCGGGCTTTTCGGCATTCTGATTCCCGCGATGATCGTGCTGGTCGGCGTGCGGATCGTCCGTCAGCGGCCGCTGCTGTTCAACCATTCGATCCTTTCGCTGTTCCTGATTATGATCCTGGGGTCGCTGACGCTGGGATTCGCCTTCGCCGACCGCTGGAGCCTCTGCTGCTCGACGGGGTGGGGCGGCGCTTTCGGCATCGCCTCTTCGGCCCTGCTGCGCACGCATATCGGGGCTTTCGGAACGCTGATCCTGCTTGTCGGCGGCTGGATACTGACGGGTGTTTTCATCAACCGCAACTTCATCAACAAGGTCAACGAGGCGGGCAACGTGGTGGTCGACAAGAGCGGGAAGGTCGTCGAGATCCTCAAGCACAAAGTCGTGCTGCACGGACGTGCGGCCGGGGAGGACGGGGCTGCGGAGGATGTTCCCGAACCGGCTCCGAAACCCGGGCCGAAGGCGGCCGCACCGCAGCCCGCGCCGTCGAAAGCGGCGGAACCCGCGGCGCAAAAACCCGCCCCGATCCGTGTGGAACGTCCGTCGGAGCCCGTTGCGGCTCGGAAGTCCGTGCCGGAAGAGGACGAAAATCCCTTCCTCGAACTGACGCCCGACGGGAAACCCGTCGCCGGGGAGACTGCCGCGGAGCAGGCGCCCCCTCCCGCGGAGGACGGGGAGTTCATCGAGGTGGACCTTTCGCGTCCCGAGGGCCGTGTGGTGATCGGCCGCAGCGGGCTGGTCGAGCTGGAACGCCCTGCGGTGCGCGACGCCGTGGCTGCGGAGCCTGCCCCGGAGGAGGTTCCGGAGAGAGAGGCCGCACAGTCCGATCCCGATGCGCCCTTTACCGAGATCACCGTGCTGGACGACGCGCCCGCCGCGGAGCCGGAGGGCGTCGTGGTGACGGTCGAGGCCAACGAGGCGAAACTTCTCGACGAGAAGGCGATCCCCACGGAGAGCTACGACCCGCTGAAGGACCTGGTGAACTACCGCAAGCCGCCCGTGACGCTGCTGGAGGACTACATTTCCGATTCGGAGGTCTCGGACGAGGAGATTTTCGAGAACAAGACCAAAATCGAGGATACGCTCAAGAACTTCGGCATTCCCATCCAGCGCATCAAGGCCACGGTGGGTCCCACGGTGACGCTCTACGAGATCGTGCAGGCGCAGGGAATCAAGATCTCGAAGGTGCAGGGCCTCGAAAACGATATTGCGCAGAGCCTCAAGGCGCTGGGTATCCGCATCATCGCGCCGATTCCGGGCAAGGGAACCATCGGCATCGAGGTTCCCAACCGCGACAAGCAGGTGGTTTCGATGTATTCGGCCGTGCGTTCGCTGCGTTTCCAGGAGTCGAAGGCCGAGCTTCCGGTGGTGATCGGGCGCACGATCCAGAACGAAAATTACGTCTTCGACCTGGCCAAGATGCCGCACCTGCTGGTCGCCGGAGCCACGGGACAGGGCAAGTCCGTGGGGCTGAACGCCATCATCACCTCGCTCCTGTACCGCAAACACCCCGCGCAGCTGAAGTTCGTGATGATCGACCCCAAGATGGTCGAGTTCTCGCTCTACGCCAAGATCGAACGCCATTTCCTGGCCAAGATGGAGTCGGAGGACGACGCGATCATCACCGACCCCAAAAAGGCGGTCTATACGCTCAACTCGCTCTGTACGGAGATGGACAACCGTCTGGAACTGTGTAAGAAGGCCGGGGCGCGAAACATCGCCGAGTACAACGAGAAATTCACCTCGCGGCGGCTGAATCCGATGAACGGACATCGCTACCTCCCGTATATCGTGGTGGTGGTCGACGAGTTCGCCGACCTGATAATGACGGCCCGCGAGGTCGAGGGACCGGTCATGCGCCTCGCGCAGAAAGCCCGCGCCATCGGCATCCACCTGATCATCGCCACGCAGCGTCCCGACGTGAAGGTCATCACGGGCGGCATCAAGGCCAACTTTCCGGCGCGCATCGCTTTCCGCGTGATGCAGATGATCGACTCGCGCACGATCATCGACCGTCCGGGCGCCGAGCAGCTGATCGGCCGCGGCGACATGCTCTTCTCGAACAACGGCGAACTGACGCGCATACAGTGCGCACTGGTCGATACGCCCGAAGTGGAGCGTATCGTGGAGTATATCTCCAAGCAGCAGAGCTATACGTCGGCCTACAACCTGCCCGACTATACGCCCGACTCGGGCGGCGGCGAGGCGGCGCTGGGCAGCGAGAGCTCCGCACCGGTGAAATACGACTCGAAATTCGCCGAGATCGCCCGCGACGCCGTGTCGCAGGGGCAGATCTCGACCTCGATGATCCAGCGCAACTACGAGGTGGGCTTCAACCGTGCCGGCCGGATCATGATGCAGCTCGAACGGGCGGGCATCGTGGGGCGGCAGGAGGGCGCTAAACCGCGCGATATTCTCTATCACGACCTGCCGAGCCTCGAAGCGAAGTTGCAGGAATTGGGTGTTTTCTGACGATGACGACACGATCGAATACGATAGTCCGGCCCGGCGGTCTACTCCGGTGGGCGCTGTGTCTGGCGGCGCTGGTATCCTTGCTGCCGCTGCGTGCGGCGGACGATGCGCCTGCGCGGAAGGTCGCAGGCGAGCTGGCGGCCCGTTTCCGGGCGATGAAGGCCTATACGGTGACCTTTGCGGTCGAAGGCGACGACTTTGCCGCCGAAGGAAGTTATGCCGTCGAGGGCGACCGCTATTACATGCGCGTGGGCGATGCCGAGGCCTACTCCGACGGCGTTTCGAAATGGGAGGTCGATCCCTCGAAGCGCGAGGTGGTGGTCGACGTCGTCGACACGCAGAGCCGCAGCCTGCTGGGCAACCCGACGCGGGCGTTCGATTTCCTGGACGACGCCTTCCGCAGCGAACTGCTGCCCTCCGAAGGCGAGGTGCGCCGTCTGCGGCTCACGCCGGTCGACAAGGGGGCGGCGATGAGTTCGATCACGGTCGACGTCGCCGCCGACGGATCGCCGCGTGCGGTGATCTACGATCTCGACGGCGAGCGGATGCGTATCGAGATCCGGCGGATCGAACCGTCGGCCGAGGTGCGGCGCTTCGATGCGGCGGACTACGCCGGTTACGAGCTGATCGATTTTCGTTGAGGCGTGCGGGAGACGGCAGCGGGGTTTCGGAACGTTCCGGAACCCCGCTGCCGTTTGGTTATTCGCCGCCCAGTACGGTCTGCTCCGCCACGCGGCGCAGGTAGGCCGCCGTGTCGGGATCGAGCAGGCCGTCGGAGGGCGTCGCGCCGAAGGGCGCTCCGGTCAGCGTCGTGCAGATCACGGCCGCCGCCAGGTAGGAGCCGGCGTAGGAGGGGTGCGAACCGTCGGCGGCGTAGAGCTCGATGTCGGGCCGTTCGGTGCGCACGCGGCTCCATGCGACGCCGACCGGTATGCAGCCCGCCCCGACGGCCTCGGCTTCGGCGAGGGTGTTGACGCGGATGCGCTCCTGCATCGATGCGTAGCTTCGGAGGAAGTCGTAGTCGAATTTCCGCTCGGTATAACCGTCGCGCCGTCCCCACGTCATCTCGATGTAGGGGCTGACCTTCGGGTTGTGGGTGCGGATGTGGGCGACGATCGCCTCCATGTGGCCGGCGATCCCCTGGTCGTCGGGGGTGCCGATCAGCGCCGGGTGGAGGCTCTGATCCTGCAACACGACGAAATCGTAACCGCCCCGTTCGATCAGATCGCGGCAGTCGGCCTGTTCGAGGTGGCGCTCCATCGTGCAGCCGCCGATGGTGAACATCTCGACGCGCAGGTCGCGCCCTTCGAAGGAGGCCAGTTCGCGGACGATTCCCGGCACGAGGTTGTAATACGTGTAGCTGTTGCCGATGAAGAGGACGCTCCGCGGGCGGGAGAGCGGGCGGGCGCCCAACCGGCGGATGCAGGCGCCCAGTCCGTGCGCGTTGCAGAATCCGCTGGCGCCGATGCTGTCGGAGGGGATCGGACGCCCGTCGTCGGCGCGCAGGTCGGCAGCCTGCACCCAGCGGATGCGCAGCGTGTCGCGCACCAGGGCGTCGTGCAGCCGGATCGAGCCGAAAACCTTGTAGGAGTTGCCTTTGCCCGATGCGAAGAGGCGGTGGGTGTAGCGGACGTCCGGATCTTCCGCCGCACGCCGCAGCTGCGCGGCCGGAAGCCAGCGTCCCCGTTCGAAATATTCCAGCCGGTAGTATTTCGGGGCGGAGGCGTCGTTGCCGAAGAGGAAATCGATGCCGATGCGTTCGCCGCGGCCGAGCGAGTCGACCGGTACGGCGAAGAGCCAGCAGTCGCCCGCCGCTCCGCCCCGCACGGCGGGGTTATGCGATTTGCCGAGCGTGCGGACGAAGCCGCCGGGGGCGTTGCCGTCGGCGCGGAGGTAGCGGAGCGTCGCTCCGGGGCGGCCGTCGGCCGTCAGGTACCCTTCGTCGACGAAGGTCGCGGCGTGCGCGGCGTGACGGGCTTTGTCGAAATGCCACAGGCAGGGCAGACCGCCTGCGGGCGGATTTGCGCCGGCGACGCAGAGCGCGGTGGCGACGCAAAGCAGCAGCGTAGAAAAGAATCGGTTCATGGTTCGTCGGAGGTTAGCAGAACAAAACTACGAAATCTTCCGCGCAATCGCAACTCCTGCGGACGGGAATTCGCCGCTTTGCCGGCCGGTGAAGAGCCGGTTTCCCGCGTCCTCCTGTCGGGGGCGGATGCCGAATGCGCTCAGATCGGCTGAAACCTGCCGAAAACGGAGGGTTTCGGTCGGAAGACATGTCGAGAGATTGAATTTTTACCCCTAAAAGTTGCCCGTTTGCGAAATAAATCGTATTTTTGCTTGTTATTAATAGGGGTTCGGCAAGCCGGATCGGAGCGCGACGGGAGATGTTTTCGGAAAATCTGCGGATGCGGATTTCCGCATCCCTGCGGACCGTCCGCCGACGCGGAGAACGACAGTTGAAAACGAATAGATAAGACATGCTGACTGAAGAAGAAAAGAATGCCGGTTTGGAGGGGCGTATCATCCCCGTCAACATCGAGCAGCAGATGAAATCGGCCTACATCGACTACTCGATGTCGGTCATCGTTTCGCGCGCCCTGCCTGACGCGCGCGACGGTCTGAAGCCCGTGCACCGCCGTATTTTGTACGACATGAGCGCCGAACTGGGGCTCTATTCCGATAAACCGACGCGTAAGTCGGCCCGTATCGTGGGCGACGTGCTCGGTAAGTTCCACCCCCACGGCGACTCGTCGGTCTACGATGCCATGGTGCGCATGGCGCAGGAGTGGTCGCTGCGGTATCCGCTGATTTTCGGTCAGGGCAACTTCGGTTCGATGGACGGCGACTCGCCTGCGGCGATGCGTTACACCGAGGCGCGTATGCGCAAGATCACCGACGAGGTGATGGCCGACATCGACAAGGAGACGATCGACTGGACGAACAACTTCGACGATACGATGAAGGAGCCGACGGTGCTCCCCACCAAGATTCCGCTGCTGCTCGTCAATGGCGCGAGCGGCATCGCCGTGGGCATGGCCACCAACATGGCGCCCCATAATCTGGGCGAGGTGATCGACGCCTGCTGCGCCTATGTCGACAACCACGACATCGAGTGCGAGGAGCTGCTCCAGTACGTCAAGGGCCCCGATTTCCCGACGGGAGGCATCATCTACGGCTACGAGGGCGTCCGCGAGGCGCTCATGACGGGCCGCGGACGCGTCGTGATGCGCGCCCGGACCGAGATCGAACACACGGCGTCGGGCCGCGAGTGCATCGTGGTGACGGAGATTCCCTACATGGTCAACAAGGCCGAGATGATCAAGAAGATCGCCGACATGATCAACGACAAGAAGATCGAGGGCATCTCCTACATCAACGACGAGTCGGACCGTCAGGGACTCCGCATCGTCATCATCCTCAAACAGGATGCCGTGGCGAGCGTGGTGCTCAATACGCTTTACAAGAATACGCCGTTGCAGACGTCGTTCCCCGTGAACAACATCGCGCTGGTGCACGGCCGTCCCTACCTGCTCAACCTGCGCGACATGATCCGCCACTTCATCGAGCACCGGCACGACGTGGTGGTGCGCCGCACGCGCTTCGATTTGCAAAAGGCCGAGGAGCGGCTGCACATCGTGCTGGGTCTGTTGATCGCGCAGGACAATATCGACGAGGTGATCCACACCATTCGCGCCGCCCGCACGCCCGACGAGGCCAAGACGGCGCTTATGGAGAAGTTCGGCCTGAGCGAGTTGCAGGCTTCGGCGATCATCGAGATGCGCCTGCGCGCGCTGACGGGGCTGGAACACGGCAAGCTGACGGCCGAGCGCGACGAGTTGCAGAAGCAGATCGCCTACTTCAACGAGGTGCTCCGGAGCGAACCGTTGCAGATGAAGATCATCAAGGACGAACTGCTCGAAATGAAGGAGAAATACAGCGACGAACGCCGCACGGAGATCGTCTACGCCTCGGAGGAGTTCAATCCCGAAGATTTCTACGCCGACGACGAAATGGTCATCACCATTTCGCACATGGGCTATATCAAACGCACGCCGCTGGCCGAATACCGCACGCAGAACCGCGGCGGCGTGGGCGCCAAGGGCAGTGCGACACGCGACGAGGACTTCATCGAGCACATCTACGTGGCCACGATGCACAACACGATGCTCTTCTTCACCGAGAAGGGGCGCTGCTTCTGGTTGAAGGTCTACCAGATTCCCGAAGGAACGCGCTCGTCGAAGGGACGCGCCATCCAGAACGTCATCCAGATCGAACCGGACGACAAGGTGCGCGCCTACATCAACGTCAAGCGCCTCGACGACGAGGAGTACGTCAACAACAACTATATCGTGATGTGTACCAAGGACGGTACGATCAAGAAGACCCGTTTGGAGGCCTATTCGCGGCCGCGCAGCAACGGCGTCAATGCCATCGTCATCCGCGAGGGCGACCAGCTCATCGAGGCGAAGCTCACCAGCGGCGAGGCCGAGGTGATGATCGCGGCGCGCGAGGGCAAGGCGATCCGCTTCAACGAGCGGACGGTGCGTCCGATCGGCCGTGTGGGCGCCGGCGTGCGCGGCATCTCGCTCGAAGAGGGCGACGAAGCGGTCGGCATGATTTGTGTCGAACCCGACAGCGGGCAGGACGTGTTGGTGCTCAGCGAAAACGGATACGGCAAACGGACCGATCTGGACGAGTACCGCATCACGAACCGCGGCGGCAAGGGCGTCAAGACGATCAATATTACCGAGAAGACCGGAAAACTGATCTCGATCCAGGCCGTGACCGACGACAACGATCTGATGATTATCAACCGGTCGGGTCTCACGATCCGCACGGCGGTGTCGCAGATCCGCGTGGCGGGTCGCGCTACGCAGGGCGTGCGGATCATCAACCTGCGCGAGGGCGACGCTATCGCCTCGGTAATGGCCGTTCCGGGCAGCGAGGAGGAGCTGGCGGCGGTCGAAGGCGGGGAGAATCCCGCTCCCGCAGCGACGGACGAAACACCCGCCGCCGAGCAATAAAGAGATACATCAGGAGATAAACCAATTATTTTAGTTAAAACGAGTATGAAAAGATTCATTTTGATGGCCGCAGCCGCTGCGTTGCTGGCCATTCCGGCTGCCGAAGCGCAGAAAGTGAATAAGGAGGCGACGTTGTCCAAACTCGAGAAGAGCGATGCCGACATCGCGAATCCCAAGAAGAACGCCAAGGCCGCCACGTGGATCAATCGCGGCAGGGTCTATTACGACGCCGCAGCGGAACCGACGGCCAACCTGTTCGCTCCGATGGAGACGACGCTGCTGAAACTTTCGGTGGGCGATCCCACGAGCACCGAGGAGGTGACGCTCAACGGTTCGAAAGCCATTGCATGGAACTATCCCTATTTCATCGCCTACGAGCGCGACGGGAAGATCGTGGCATGGAAGCAGTTGCAGGAGATCAAGGAAGGCGCACTCGATACGGCGATCGAAGCCTATAACAAGGCCTACGAGCTGGATCCCAAGCAGGCGTCGAAGATCAAGAACGGTTTGGAGCAGATCTCCAATTACGCCTCGATTCTGGGCAATGTCTCGATCGAAGCGGGCGAATACCTTACGGGCGCCGAGGCCTATCTGGCCGCCTACAAGGCGCAGCAGTGCCCCGCTTTCGGCGAGGCCGATCCGGCGCTCCTCTACTATGCCGGCTATCTGCTGACCGTCGACGGAGCGAACCATCCCGAATCGTTCGCGCGCGGTGCACAGGCGCTCAACGACGCGCTGGCCGCCGGTTATACCGACGAGGCGGGCGATGTCTACTACTATCTGTTCCACAGCTATTACGGCCAGAAAGACAAGGATGCGGCCTTCCTCATCAAGGCGAAGGACGCACTGCTGGCAGGTATCGAGAAGTTCCCGAAGAACGAGAAGATTCTCGACGGCCTGATGCAGCTCTATACCTCGGAGGAGGGCGTGGGTGATCCCGCCGACCTGGTGGGCATGATCGACAAGTCGCTCGAAAGCGATCCCGACAACGTCGACCTCTGGTTCGGCCGCGGCCGTGTCTTCTACAAATTGAAGAACTACGACGAGACGATCAATTCGTTCAAGAAGGTCGTCGAGTTGAAGCCCGACCTCTACGAGGGCAATTACTATCTGGGCCTGTTCTATACGGTCAAGGCCGACGCCATGAACACCGAGATGGGGCAGAAGAATTACCGCAGCCAGTCGGAGTACGATGCCGACCTGAAAGAGGTGAACGTCGTTTACATGGCGGCTCTGCCTTACTTCGAGAAGGCGCATCAGCTCAAACCCGACGACGTGGATACGGTCGATTACATCAAGTCGATCAGCTTCCGTCTGCGCGACGAACCGGGTATGATGGACAAGTACAACGAGTACAATGAGCTGCTCAAAAAGATGAAGGGTCTCGAATAACGGGAACTCTTTCGTCTTCCGACAGAAGGCCGGAGAACGGGATCTTACATCCCGTCTCCGGCCTTCGCCGTATCGGTACCGGGTGCCTTCTGACGGAGGGATGGCGGGCGACGGGCGCGGTCGGCAATCCGTCGATCCCGTTTCGAGGCTCCGGCAGCCCCTCTCCGGCTTTTCGGGGCCTTGCTTTTCCCGTACACGCTTCCGCGAGTGTCCGAAGCGGAGCTTTCGTATCGCACGCTTGTAATAAAATAAAAAGATTGTTTTATGGTTTAAAAAGATTTTTTCTGTTAATTTTATTATCTTTGTTTTGTTCAACGTTTTCGATAAGCCGAGCGCAGAGCCGAACTTGTTCGGGCTATGCCGAGGCGAGAAAACGAAGAAGGAAATTCGATGCTTGCTGACCTGCTGATTTAAACGAA
>OLGB01004343.1_pt1 | contig 12167 bp, 12 predicted proteins | sample 1605691 | NCBI WGS metagenome assembly OLGB01 (sample SAMEA3888925, study PRJEB22519) | human gut metagenome | biome: human gut; feature: human-associated habitat; material: faeces | place: Denmark | collected 2010
CATCCACTGCCCCATCGGCAAGGTGTCCTTCGGCCCCGAGAAGCTGACCGACAACTACAACGCCCTCATGGGCGCTATCGTCAAGGCCAAGCCCGCCGCCGCCAAGGGCCAGTATATCCGCAGCTGCGTCGCCGCCTCCACCATGGGCCCCGGCGTGAAGATGAACACTGCGAAGCTGATCTGAGGACTCTCGGAGGGGAGCCTGCTCCCCTCCGAACCACCCCACCACCAGTGACGTCGGTCACTGGTGTGAGCGCCCCTCGGGCGCGCGGGCCGGGGTATTTTCGGCAGGCGCAGAAGGTGAATTGCCCCAACGGGGCAAGAGAGGCCCCCTCTGGAGGGTGTCCTGCCGAAAATGATTTGAATTTCTTGATTTGCCTTCGGCAAATCAACCGGTGAAAACCGTAGGTTTTCCCCTGGCCCCTTTTCCCGATTTGCGGGAACTTTTTGGGGAAAATGATATTTGAGGGTTGACATTTGTGACGCCCTTGAATATAATATCAGATGCGTTCCAAAGACAGCAGGTGAGGGGTGACCCTCGTAAGTCCTGCCGAGGGCGGCAAACATGATTTGCTATCCGTCCTTGTGTCTTTGCGGCATAAGGACGGTTTCCTTTTTAGAACGCACCTACAATTCCTATGGAGGTGAACACAAGAATGCCCAACGCAAAGGTCTTATCCGAGAAGCAGGCCATCGTCGCCGCGCTGACCGAGAAGATCCAGAAGGCCCAGGCGGGCGTGATTGTCGACTACAAGGGTATTACCGTTGAAGAAGACACCGCGCTGCGCCGGGAGTGCCGCGAGAACGGCATCGACTACGCCGTTGTGAAGAACACGCTGCTGCGCTTCGCGTTCAACAACACCGGCCTGAGCGAGCTGGACGGTCTGCTCAACGGCACCACGTCTCTGGCCCTGTGCGACAGTGATGTCGTCTCTCCCGCCCGCGTCATGAGCAACTACGCCAAGAAGCTCAACGACAAGTTTGAGATCAAGGGCGGCTTCATGGAGGGCAAGCCCGTGGACCTGGCCACTATCCAGTCCCTGGCTTCCATTCCCGCTCTGCCCGTGCTGCAGGCTCAGTTCCTGGGCACCATGCTGGCGCCCATCACCGGCCTGGCTGTTGTCCTGAAGCAGATCGCCGAGAAGAACGGCGAGCCCGCTGCCGAGGAGGCCGCTCCCGCCGAGGAGGCTGCCCCCGCTCCCGCCGCCGAGTAATCCGGCCGGCAACATCTATTTTTAAATTTTACAATCAGGAGGCTAACTAACATGTCTGAGAAAGTTACTGCTATGATCGAAGAGATCAAGGCCCTGACCGTTCTGGAGCTGAGCGAGCTGGTGCACGCTCTGGAGGAGGAGTTCGGCGTGTCTGCCGCCGCCATGGCTGCTCCCGCCGCCGGCGCTGCCGCTCCCGCCGCTGAGGAGAAGACCTCCTTCGACGTGGTCCTGGCTGGCTTCGACGCCGCTGCCAAGATCAAGGTCATCAAGGTCGTCCGCGAGATCACCGGCCAGGGCCTGGCCGAGGCCAAGGCCACTGTCGAGGGCGCTCCCAAGACCCTGAAGGAGGGCGTGTCCAAGGACGACGCCGAGGCTCTGAAGAAGCAGCTGGAAGAGGCCGGCGCCAAGGTCGAGCTGAAGTAAGTTACTTCCATAACCTGAAAAAATTCCCTGTCCACCCGGGCAGGGAATTTTTTTGGTTCCGCGCATACTTCCGTGAGATATTTTTCCCGTTCCCTCCGTATTACAGGTGAAAAGCTTTTCAAGGAGAGACGCCCATGCTGACCGAGCAGGAATTCCACCGCGCCGCGGAGCGATACCTGGACATGGTGTACCGCATCGCGCTGAACTATTTCCGCCATCCCCAGGACGCGGAGGACGCCGCCCAGGAGGCCATGCTGCGGCTGTGGCGGGCCGACACGGACTTTGAAGGGGAGGAGCACCTGCGCCACTTCCTGGTGCGGGTGACGCTGAACGTGTGCCGGGACTTCTCCCGAAGCCCCTGGCGCAAGCGTACGGTGCCCCTGGAAAGCTGCCGGGAACCGGCGTTTTCCACACCGGAGCGGTGGGAGCTGTACCAGGCGGTGATGGCCCTGCCGGCCAAGTACCGGCTGCCCCTGTACCTCTACTACTTCGAGGGCTACGCCGTGGCGGAGGTGGGGGAGCTGATGGGGCTGAATCCCTCCACCGTCCAGACCCGGCTGGCCCGGGCCCGGGCGAAGCTGAAACAGGAATTGGAGGAATGAACCATGGAACGACAGTATCGGGAGATGTTTGACGAGGTGCGCTCCTCCAGCCGCTTGCGTGAGGAGGTAACGCGGATGACGAAGATGGAACAAAGGCCCGCCCGGCGGCGCCTTCCCAAAAAGACGCTGCTGGCCGCGGCGGTGCTGGTGGTGCTGGCGGGCACGGCGGTGGCCGCCGTGGGCATGCCGGGGACCCTGCGGGGCTGGTTCGCCCAGGAGTGGCAGGAGACCACCGGGACGGCCATGGACGCGGAGCAGCTGGCTCTGATCGACAAATTGACGCGGCCCGTGGGTGTCAGTGACACCCAGAATGGGACCACGGTGACGGTTGACTCCGTCACCGTGGGGAACAGCACGGTCTGGATGCTGCTGAAGGTCAGTGGGGAATATGCGGAGGACTCCGCCCTCCGATACCACTTTGACAGCATCGACCTGACGCTGGACCCGGACCCGGACGAAGTGGAGACCCCCGGCGGGTATGGCTTTGAATTTCCCTACGGCGGCGTCACGGAGGACGGTGCGCTGACCCTGCTGGTCCGGTACACCATTGACCTTGCGGGGCAGACCTCCCTGCTGACGCAGTCCCGGCAGGCCACGCTGCTACTGGACGACCTGGTTTGCAATGATATGACCGAGAGCGGCGACGAGGACGTGACCTTGGCGGAGGGGCATTGGACCCTGACGTTCCCCCTGGAGGCCGGGGAGCTTGGGAGCGTGTTGACCCTGGAGGAAATTTCCGTACCCGCCCAGAAGCTGGAGACCCGGGAGACAAAGACCATCTCTCTGCGGGATGTGAAGATTACCGCCACGGATATCTCTTACGTCCAGCCTGCGGAGGATCAGGAATGGACACCCTCCAAGTGTGTCCTGGTGCTGGAGGATGGCAGTACGGTGAATTGGTCCAGCGGTAACAGCCGCTTCCGGGATGAGGCGTATACCCAGTGGAGCAGCGTCTGGTACTGGCGGATGCCGGTGGACCTGAGCAAAGTCGCGGCCCTCCGCTTCGGGGATGTGGAGATCCCGTTGAACTGAACTTAGGCAGACAGCATAGAATCTGCAAAAAAAGGACCCTCCTGACGGAAGCCATTCCAGTCAGGAGGGGTTTCTTTGTCAGAGAGAACAGCGGGATTACCACGGAATCTTCGCCCCACAATGAGAACAGTATTGCACATAGGCCCGCCCCAGAAAATGCCCGCAGCTGGGACAGCGGCCGAAAATCACCCAGAGGGCTGCGCCCATCATAGCAAATCCGATTCCCAGGTATCCCAGCCAGACTTCTTTGGTTGCAGAACGGAGCAGAAGGGAAATGCACATCAAACCGCAAAAAGCAAGCAGAAGGGCTCTGGCGGGTTTCAAGCTCATGGCAGAGCCCTCCTTCACAAGTTCGCCCTGTGATTGCCCCAGCTTATCATACGCGGTATGCAAAGTCAACGGAGCACTGCCGAGCGGTCGCGGGATGTACGCCCCGGCTTCATAAGGGCGAGGAATCTGCAAAAAATTGAGTGTCATTGAGTGACTGTCCGGGGTAAAATCCTGTCTATAAGGGTGAGAGGGAGGTGAGGCCATGGAGGACCGGGAGATCCTGGCGCTGCTTCGCCAGCGGGACCAGGAGGCCATTCCGGCGCTGGAGGAGCGCTACGGCGCCCGGCTGCGGACCCTGGCGGGGCGGCTGCTGGGCTGTCCCCAGGACGCCGAGGAGTGCGTCAGCGACACGTACCTCGCCGCCTGGAATGCCATCCCGCCGGAGGAGCCGGTGTATCTGTTCGCCTACCTGGCCGCCATCTGCCGGAACAAGGCCCTGACATACCTGGAGCGGGAGAGGGCCGCCAAGCGGCGGGGCGAGGTGGTGGCCCTGACGGAGGAGCTGGAGCAGTGCATCCCGGACCGGCAGCGGGAACGGGAGGCGGACAGCCGGGCGCTGAGCGAGGCTCTGGGCCGCTTCCTGGCGGGCCTGGGGGAGGAGAACCGGCGGTTCTTCCTGCGGCGCTATTGGTATGCCGAGAGCGTGCGAGAGGTGGCAAAGACCTGCGGTGTCAGCGAGAGCAAGGTGAAAATGTCGCTGCACCGGACCCGCAAAAAGCTGCGGGCATTTTTACAGGAGGAGGGGCTTTGGCAATGAAGGGACAGGACTTATACGAGGCGCTGGGCCGTGTGGATCCGGCCATGCTGGATGCGGCGGCGGAGACGCCCCGGCAGCGGCGGATCTGGAGACGGCCGGCGGTGATCGCGGCCTGCGCGGCGCTGCTGCTGGCGGGCACGGCGGTGGCGGTGTTCTGCGGGGTGGAGATCCGGATGCTGGATGCGGCGGACCCGGAGACCTATACGTCGTCCCGCGGGACCGTGCCGTCGGGAGCGGACGCAGTCTTTCAGGTGGCGGGACAGGTGGAGGACACACCGTTGGAGGCGTTTTCCGACCAGCTGCTGGAGGATACCGCTGCTGTGGCAAAGGACCCTTACCGCCGGTATCACACCTTTGACACCTGGGAAGAGGCTGTAGACTATGTGGGCGTGGAGGTATCCGGCCCGGCCGGTCAGACCGATGTGACGCTGACCCTGGAGAACGGCCGGCTGGCGGAAGTGAGCCTGAGCGCCGGCGGCAGATCCGCGGGGTTTGACGTGGAAGAAGGTCTGACGGTCTCCTATCAAGCCTCCCTCTATACGGAGCACTGCACAGAGGACCGGGGCGACCGATACTTTTTACGCAACACGGTGGAAGGAGAGGTGGAGCAGACGCAGGAAACAGTCTCCCTGAACAGCGGAGAGACTGCCCCGATCATTTCTCAGGAAGTGGAGGGCTACGGCGGCATGGTCTGCGGCTTTCTCTCCAGAGGACAGGTGCTTTATTCCATCAATATCCTCCACCTGCCGGGGCAGGCCGAACTGGCCCGGGAGACGCTGGAAACCATACTCAACGGCATCTGATCCACGCAAAAAAAGAGACGGCAGCGCCGTCTCTTTTTTCTCTGTATGTACGCCTCACATGACCATGCACAAAAAGATGGGCAGGATGCAGGCGGGCACCAGGTTCATGACCTTGATCTTGGTGATGCCCAGCATATTCAGCGCCAGGGCGATGATCAGCAGTGAACCCACGCAGGTCATCTCCGCGATCACCGCCTCCCCCAGGAAGGGGGAGATGAAGGAGGCAATCAGGGCGATGGCGCCCTGGTACAGGAACACCGCCGCGGCGGAGAAGGCCACGCCGATCCCCAGGGAGGAGGCGAACACCACGGCGCTGATGCCGTCCAGCAGGGATTTGGCAAAGAGGGTGGTGTGGTCTCCGGTCAGGCCGTCCTGGAGGGAGCCCACGATGGCCATGGCCCCCACACAGAACAGGAGGCTGGCGGTGACAAAGCCCTCGGACACGAAGGCGCCGCCGTCCTGCTGGATCAGGTTCTCCGTCTTTTTCTGCACGAGGTCGCCCAGGGTGTGCATCCGCCGGTCCAGGTCCAGCAGTTCGCCGATCACGGCGCCCAGGACCATGGAGAGGATGGCCGCCAGGGTGTTTTCCCCGGCCAGACACCCGTCGATGCCGATGTACAGCACGCACAGGGCCACGCCCTTCATAATGATGTCCTGGAGCCGCAGCCCCAGGTTGTTGGCCCCAATCAGAGAGCCGGAAAATTTGCCCGCCAGCCATTTGATGAGCAGGCCTGCGGCAGAACCGGCCAGAATGGCCAGGGCGTTGACGATGGTACCAGTCAGCATAGTCGATCTTCTCTTTCTTGTTGGATCAGGTCCCGGACCACGGCGCTGCCCAGCAGCAGCCCGGCGGCAGCGGGGACCCAGGGGTTGCTGGCGGGAACGCTGCGCCGCCCCGGAGGAGGTGCCTCCGGCTGGGAGACGGGAGACAGGGGTTCCTCCGGGCTGAACACCACCCGCTGGTGTTCAATCCCACGGCGGCGCAGCTCCTTGCGCATGACCCGGGCCAGGGGACAGCCGTAGGTCTCGGCGATGTCCGCCAGACGCAGCTGGGCAGGATCCAGCTTATTGCCGGTGCCCAGGGCCATGATGAGGGGGATGTCCAGCCGCCGGGCAGTCTCTGCCAGATCCAGCTTACAGCTGACCAGGTCGATGGCGTCCACGATGTAGTCGTACCAGCAGCCCTCCGGAAAGAAGCGGTCCCGGTGGGCCGCATCGTAGAGCCCGTGGACCGCGTGGAGCTTCAGAGCGGGGTTGATGTCCAGCAGCCGCCGTCCCACCGCCTCCGCCTTGGACTGGCCCAGGGTGGAATGGAGAGCCTCCAGCTGCCGGTTCAGGTTGGTCAGGGCCACGGTGTCGCTGTCCACGATGGTCAGCTCCCCGATGCCGGAGCGGGCCAGACACTCGGCGGCGTAGCTGCCCACGCCGCCCAGGCCGAAGAGGATCACGTGGGCGGCGGCCAGCCGCGCCTGAGCCTCCTGGCCCCATATCATTTCATTGCGCAGAAAGGGGTGTTCCACGGTCATACCTCCCGGAGTTCGGCCCTGTGAGAAGGGCAAAAGCGCGGCCGGCTTTGAAACGCTTCAAAGCCGGCCGCGGGTCGTCATCTGTCTGATCCCGGTGGACCGGAGGCTCAGCCCACGTAGCTGATGCCGGAGCCCTGCTCCACAGTCAGCTCGCCGGTCTTTTCCTCGTACCACTGGTTCACGGCGTCCGTGCGCAGGTTGTTCCGGACCTGGACCTGCCAGTAGGGAGTGTCATAGCCCACGAAGTACATGACATGGGCGCCGTAGGTGGTTTCCACCACGCCGGTGTCGCCGGCCTGACGGGCGGGATCGAAGCACCAGTCCTCAAATTCGGCCACCATCTGGCCCTTGTAGACCTCGGTGTACAGGCCGCCCTCGGAGGCGGAGCCGTCGGAGGAGTTGGTCTTGGCCAGCTCAGCGAAGGAGTCCTCGGTGGCCTCGCCGGCCTTCCACTCCTCCAGCAGGGCCTCGGCCTTCTCCAGAGCCTCGGCCTTCTTGGCGGCCACATCGTCCTCGTAACCCTCGTCGTCGCTGGAGAGCTCGCTGGCCTCGGGCTGGATCAGAATGTGGCGCACATCCACGGTGTCGTAGTCGTTGCGGGACTTGCTCTCAAACACCGCCACATAGTAGGCGGAACCGGACTCGTCCTCCAGCACGGCGGAGTCGCCGGCCTCGCGGGCGTCGTCAAAGAGCCAGTCGTTCAGGGTGGAGCTGGCATAGGTGGCGCTGTCAGTGTCGGTATAGGTGGCGCTGCCCTCGCTGGCGTCCGCCAGCTCCTGCAGGTCGCCGCCAGCCTGCCAGTCAGCATAGATCTGGTCGGCAATCTCCTTGGCGGTAGCCATGGCCTCGGCGGACATCTCCTCAGTGACCTCGATCTCGTTGCCCTCGTCGTCGGTGGTGGCAGCGGCGCCGCTGACGCGGACATACTGGGCGGAAACCAGATCGTAGCTGTTGCGGTCGGCCTCATAGGCCTCCTCCAGCTCGTCCTCGGTATAGGTCAGGGAGTTCTGATAGTCGGTGATATAGCTGCTGACCAGGATGGAGCGCTTGGTCTGCTCCTCATAGACGCTCTTGGTCATGGTGCTGCCGAAGATCATGCTGAGATACTGCTTTTCAGTATAGCCGTAGGTGGCGGCATTGGAGGACAGAGCCTCCATGGACTCATCCAGGCTGGCCTGCATCTCATCGGTCCAGGTGTAGCCGTCGGCCTCGGCAGCGGCCTCCAGAGCCTGGGTGTCGGCCATCTGGTCCAGGGCCTGGTCCAGGAAGTAGTCGTGCCAGGTGGTGCCCTCCTCAGCGCCGGTGAACATGGTGCCCATGGAGGACACGGTCTGGTCCTTCAAGGAGGTGGTGGTGTCGATGCCGATATAGCTGAGATAGCTGTAATTGTTCTGGAGGAAGGTCTGGTAGAGGTTCTGGTAGTAGTAGTTCACCTCAGCGGCGGTGTACTTCTCTCCGTCAATAGTGACGGCGGTGGCAGTCCGCTGGATGATGTTGGACTTCCAGACGATGGCGGCCGCGGCCACCAGCAGGAAGATCACAAAAATGGTGCCGTAGAGGAGGTTGTTGCGCTTTTCTTCCTTGCGCTGCTTGGCCTCCCGGGCGGTCTTGGGATCGACCCAGCCGGAGCCGGTCTGATCCTGACGGTTCTTCTTTTCTCTCGATGCGCTCATTTGTGTTCAGTCCTCTCAAGTTTTCAAGTGCACGGTGCGCCGCCGCGAAGGGCGGCGTGGATCCGGAAATTACGCACTTGCATATTATACCGGATATGGCGCCATTGTGCAAGTGGAAAATGTGGATTCCCGGCGGAAAGCCGAGGAAATATGGGGCGGAAGCAGGGGGAGCGGAGGAAAAATGACAAAAAAATGAAGCAGCGTTGCTGCTTCGCATAAAGACACCCCGCGGCGGCCGTGTAGGGCTCGTTATAACCTGCACCTTCACGGCCAGGTGGGTTGCCTCCAGCGCGCTTTATCGCTTCCAACTTCCAGCCGCAGACGGCAGCCGGGAGGCCTGCGAACCACGAACTGATCTGGCATCCCTTATAACGAAATGTGGGTTAAAAAAAGACCTATCACGCACCCCGCAGGGTATCATACAACAAAAAACGATCCTCCGCTCAGGAGGGGTCCTCCTCCTCGTCGGCAAACAGCTGCTCCATAAACAGCTCGTAGACCGTGTCGATCTCCTCGTCGCTGTCCAGTGTGGAGAACAGGTCCTCCCCGTCTTCGTGGATCACCTTCAGGATCACCAGGCCGTTGTCCGGGTCGTCCTCATTCTCGCCCTCGGTCTCGGCGGGGAAAAAGGCCTGGTAGGTCTGGCCGTTGTGCTCCAGGGTATCCACAAACTCCAGCACCAGCTCTTTCCCATCCTCGTCGGTAACGGTGATGAACGTGGGGCCGAACTCTTCGCTCATGGTCGGTCCTCCTTCTCTTCTTGGGTATTGTCATTTTACACGAGTTCGCACCGGATTGCAAGGGGTGGAACTTTGGAAAATGACGAAAAGATGCATGGATCAGCGGGAATTTTCCTGGCCAAAAAGAAAAAAATTGCAGGGAGTGGGAACTTTTTACCGATAAAAAGCGACTTTTTCAGTGTTGACACGCGGTGGTACAATAGTAAGTATTATGGCGAGTTGTGAGCCTATGCGGCCGCCGGAGCGGCGGTGCGGCAGAACGCTTTTTCGCAAACATCACACGAAAGAAGGAGGTGCCCGCCATGGAACACGGCAGACGGGAGGAAGCGCCCAAAACGCCGCCCCGCCGGGAGCCCAAGCCCAAGCGGCGCGGCGGCGCGGGAAGAATCGTCAAGCGGTTCTTGTTCGTCCTGATGACGCTGGTGCTGATCGGCGTGTGCACGTCGGCCATGATGGCCTGGATTTTTATGAAGTACGCGGAGACCACGCTGACTCCGGTGCTCCAGGTGAACGCCGACAATTACACCATGAATTACAGCTCCTTTATCTATTATCAGGATAAGGCGAGCGGGGAGTGGGTGGAGTATCAGACCATCCACGGCACGGAAAACCGCATCTGGGTGGACATCGAGGACATGCCGGACGCTTTGTGGCAGGCGGCGGTGGCCATTGAGGATCAGCGCTTTTTCGAGCACAACGGCGTGGACTGGAAACGGACCCTGGGCGCCGCGGTGAACCTGGTGACCGACACGAAGGATACCTTCGGCGGTTCCACCATCACCCAGCAGGTGCTCAAAAACATGACCAAGGACAACGACGGCACCGTCAACCGGAAGGTCCGGGAGATCTTCCGCGCCTTGGAGTTTGAGAAGAACTATACCAAGTGGGATATTCTGGAGCTCTATCTCAACTTCATCTACCTGGGTCAGGGCTGTTACGGCGTCCAGACCGCCGCGCAGTTCTACTTCGGCAAGGATGTCAGCGAGCTGGACGTGGCGGAGTGCGCCAGCCTTATTGCCATCACCAACAACCCCTCCATGTACGGCCCCATGTACGACATCACCATCACCCGGGAGGATGGAACCACCACCACGCCCCGGGAACTGAACAAGGAGCGCCAGGAGAACATTCTCAACAAGATGGCGGAGGTCAAGGGCCCCGCTACCATGAAGGATGACCTGAGCGACCCGGAGAGCTGGAGCACCTATCTGACCGAGGAGCAGGCGCAGGCCGCCAAGGATGAGGTCCTCCAGTTCACCGACGGCTCCACCTCCGCCGACGACGTGGTGGCGGAGGCCACCGGAGAGAGCATGTATAACTCCTGGTTCGTGGATCAGGTGATCCGGGACGTGACGGCGGACCTGGTGGAGGAGAAGGGCATTTCCACCAAGGAGGCGGAGACGCTCCTCTACAACGGCGGCTATCACATCTACACCACGCTGGACCCGGAGATCCAGTCCATCGCTGAGTCGGTCTATGAGGATCGGGGGAGTCTGAACAATCTGACCTCCGCCTCCGGCCAGCTGATCCACTCCGGCATCACCATCATCGACCCCTATACCGGCAATATCGTGGCCATGGTGGGCGATATGGGCCCAAAGGAGGGCAACCTCCTGTGGAACTACGCCACGGATATCCAGCAGCCCGGTTCTTCCATCAAGCCCCTGACGGCCTATGCCCCGGCGCTGGACTCCGGTGCCATCAATCCGGGCACCACCTTTGACAACTATCCTGTCCAGCTGATGAACGGGTCTCCCTGGCCCAAGAACTCGCCCAACACTTACACCGGCTGGACCAGCGTCAGCATGGGTATCCAGAAATCCATCAACACCATTGCGGTCCAGGCGCTCCAGAAGGGCGGCGTCACCAACGCCTACGCCTTTGCCACGGAGAAGCTGGGGCTGAGTCTGTCGCCCGAGGATATGGATGTGAGTCCTCTGGGCCTGGGCGGATTGACCTACGGCCTTTCCACCGTGGAGATGGCGGCGGCCTACGCCTCCTTCGCCAACAGTGGCATTTACAACGAGCCCAAGACCTATCTCAAGGTACTGGGTGAGGACAACTCCACAGTGATCCTGGAGAACACCGGCGAACAGCACGTGGCTATGAAGGAGTCCACGGCGTACCTCATGACCACCATGCTGCAAAAGGCCGTCAGCAACGGCACCGGCGGCGCCGCCCGCTTCAACGGCATGAGTATCGCCGGCAAGACCGGTACCACCAACGACAACTTCGACCGCTACTTCGTGGGCTACACGCCCTACTATGTGGCGGCGGTCTGGGTCGGCTACAAGGAGAACGAGCGCATCAGCTACTCTGTGAACCCGGCGGCGTCGCTGTGGAAGCAGGTGATGCAGCAGGTCCACGCCGATTTGGAGAATAAGTCCTTTGCCAAGCCCTCCACCGGCCTGACCACGGTCACCATCTGTGCCGACAGCGGCCTGCTCTGTACCGACGCCTGCCACGCCGATTCCCGGGGTGACCGGGCCGTTCAGGTGACGGTGGCTACCGGGACAGAGCCAAAAGAGGAGTGCACGCTCCACAAACTGGTGAACATCTGCACCGAGGGCAACTGCCTGGCCGGTGAATTCTGTCCGGAGACCTCTGTGGTGCAGAAGGGCTATCTGGACTATGTGCGGGAGGACTACGGCGAGAGCATTAAGGCCGACGACGACGCCTATCTCATCTCTTCGCTGGAAAAGGCCGCGGAAGAGAGCGGCGGATGCCCTGTCCACACCACCGCGGCGGTGGTTCCGGTGGATCCCAACGTCCCGGTGGACCCCAATGACCCCGACGCGCCCTTTATCGACGACGACCCCAACAATCCGGCCAATCAGACGCCGGAGAGCGGAGACGGCACCGGCGGGAGCCAGGAAGAGTGGTGGGCCAACATCATCGGTCCCGCTCCCACCAACTGAATCCCGTATGGGTTATGCGCGTAAAGGCGGCCCGGCATTTGCCGGGCCGCCTTGGTCTATCCGGGGGGAAAAGAAAGTCTTACGCAACGGGAAGGAAGATAGCTACGAAAGAAACCCAGGAGGGGTGTCTTTCGTTTTCAATCATCCGT
>OLGB01004347.1_pt1 | contig 12158 bp, 25 predicted proteins | sample 1605691 | NCBI WGS metagenome assembly OLGB01 (sample SAMEA3888925, study PRJEB22519) | human gut metagenome | biome: human gut; feature: human-associated habitat; material: faeces | place: Denmark | collected 2010
TTCATGCGGTTTTTATTGATGTTTTTTAATTATATTTGAGTAAAAAAATAAGCAGGTGTTGCCCTGCCTATTTTTTATAAAATGTACTGAATATAGTATATTTTATTATTTAATTTTGCAATTCCCCAATCTTCCGCGGGGATTCCGGTTTTTACCATTTTTCGGATTTTTTCGGTACAATTCTCTTCTTCATTGTTAAGATATTCCCATTCTTTACAGTACTTTTCGACATTTTCCCCTAGGTCTTCATATATGATACAGTTTGCCCTTTCTGCATCATATCGGGTGCGTCCTGCAGCCATAAGGATTTCTATTTCTTTTTCTGTTTTCTTTTTCATATTGTTGCCCTTCCTTTCTTAAATTACCGGCGGCACATTCAGGCTTCTATAATGTGCCGTCTTTTTCAGTTCTTCTACAAGGGCTTCCCGCTCCTTGTAGAGTTTGCGGCTTTCTTCCTCGTCCGCCGCCTGCTGGGCTAACTCTGACGCTCTTTCTTCGTCAGTCATGCCCATGCCGATGGCGATTGCCGCGAATATATCGCCATCGAAGCCGTCATCATTTAAGATTTTCCGACGGCTATCTATTTTTCTAATTTTGGAAAGAATCCCCAAATATTCCACTAATTCGGGGTCTTCCTCAAGAAGATTCCATCTTCTCGCATGAGAAGACAGATAGTTAGGGGATTCTGCATTTTTCAGCAAGTTACCTCTAACATTGCTGTTTATTCTAATGCCCTCTTCTTCCGCAAGGGCTATTATATTTTCGGCAGTTACGGGCTGCCCATTTTTCAAAATCCTCATTTTTTTTCCTCCTTTTCTTTTATGACTTGAGTATATAACACTTTATATAAAAAGTCAATAGTTAACTGCAATTATTTTTAAAATTTTTGACTAGCTCTTCACCCATGGCGGCGCTGTCTTTTTTCTTTTGGCTTGTAATCTGGGCTTGTAGCTGATGTAGCCATTCATTAGCCGCTTGCAGGTCTTCCGGGCTATCTGTGAACGTCCTAGCGTCCTTTTTATCCTGTTCTTTTTCTGCGTTTGGCAATTCCTCCGCTTTTCTCTCTAAATCGTCTAAATAAGCCAATACAGCCGATACAGCTATATCATTTATATTTACATTTGCCGCCTTTGCCCTCTCTCTTGTGCCTTTTGGTAGTCTTATTTGTGCCGTGTCAAATTTTGCACGGTAGTTATCAACTGCTCTTCGTGTGTATTCTGCTGTTTTTGCCATTTTAAACCCTCCTGAATTGTATTTTTTACATTATATAACTTCTTATATAAAAATTCAATATAACATTTTACATATATCTTTATATATCTTTTTGTATAATCTGTTATATAAATATCTGTATACATATTTATATAAATATGTATACATCATGTGTATATAAATTGATATATAAACAAAAAAGCCACCCGAAAATGAGCGGCTTTTTCTCCTTTCATGTGGAGCGGTTGCCCGCTCCACGTTTGTGTTACCTCTCTTTGTCCGGCTTTGGCTTGTACTGCTCTTCTCCCGTTTCGATGTAGAGCAGAAAATCATTGATTTTCTTTTCATCCCATCCAGCAGCCCGAAGCCCTAACACAAGCCTTGCATTTTCCTGCATGTTCATATCTTCCATATTTCCCCTTTCTCCCTTTTGGGTTATTGCCTTTCGACAATATTATTATATATTACTCAATATTTTTCATTTTTGCTTTTATTGCCTCTAATATATAAGCGTTTAGGCTTAAGCCGTCCTTTTCTGCTGCTGCTCTCACCTGGTCCCTATATCCATTTGGTAGCATGACAGATACCCGATCATATTTAGATTTGTTGTACTCGTTTTGCTTATTATAACGCTGTTCTAATTTTCTTTTTGCTTCCAATAATTCCATTTTGTGTACCTCCTTTTTACTTATTATAGTATACTCAATTTAATTTATCAATATACAACATCCTTTTTGTATAAATTACTCAATATATTTATTGCTTAATTGTGCAATATGCTATTTTGTAAAATATTACTCAATTTATATTGACTTATGCAATTACTCAATATATAATAGCATTAACAACAGAAAACAAAAGCCGGTGACCACCTACCAAGCGAACACCGGCACCAATCAAAAAAAGAAAGGTAGCTATATTATAGCACAGGGAAAAAGAAATGAGAAGAACAAACAGCAAGGAAGTTAAAGCAGCAGTTAAAAATTATTTGTTAGAGGTTGCACAGAGCGAAGAGCTTAACACAATTAAGGACATTAAGGAAAAGTTTATAAGTGAATACGGCTGGGCGATTGCAAGACTTGGAGAGCGTAACGCTTGCATAGAATGGTTAAGAGGTTTAGGCGTCGGCGTTGATTATAGTTATTATGACATCATACAGCTTATGGCTGAATGGTTAGACGAAAGCACAGAAGAAGCCGAAAAGTGGCTTGACAAGCGCGGCGATAGCCTTTACTGGGATTTATTAGCAAGGGAGATTTTAGCAAGCAAATAATTAGCAAGGTTGGCTTTCCCGGGGTTCGATTCCCCGGCTTGCTTTTACCCGGAAACGGGAAAAATTGAAAATATGGAGGAAATGAAAATGGGAAAAATAAATATTGATATGTGGTATGGAGACAAGCCGGAACAGGTGACAGGATTAGACATATATTTTAATGATTTAGGCGGATTTTATTCCGGCAATCTTCGCATTTTTGGAAAAATTGTTGGTGATTATTACGCCGACAGCGTGCAAGACATAGAAAAAGCATTTCCGCACCTTGCAAAATATATTGAAAACTGTTTGAATTAACCGCCGCAGAGGATGCCAGCCGGATCACTACCGGCGGCGGTTTTATGGGTTGAATTTACCCAAAAAATTAAAAATATGGAGGAGCGAGAAAATGAAAATTATAGAAAAATCGAAAATGCCTGACGGTACAAAGATACAACTAGAGGATTGGCACGATAAAAACACAAAAGATTATATGGATTTATATGGCTATGAGATAGGTGCATATCCAGTTGCTAAAAATTCCGGTTGTTGTGGATGGGTAAAATCCGGGGAAAAATTTAGGATATCAATTAGTTATAATAAATATGCAAATTATACTGATGAAATGGTGTTGAGTGATTTTGAAGCGTTAAAAAATGGAGAAAAAACATTATCAGATTTAAAAGATCATTTTTTTAATAACTTTAAAGATCAATTTTATTTGGGAATTATAGATTTTGAACATTGACAGCCATTGCAGAGGATGCCAGCCGGGAGCGATGCCCGGCAATGGCTTTATGGGTGTATTTTACCCAAAAATTGAAAAATGAGGTAACCAGGATGAAAGAAAAGAACATTGAAAGACTTTACAAGCTGTTAGAGCGTGCGGACCGAGAGAAAGACACGGAGACAGCATCCGCCCTGCGGTGGGCGATTTTTGAACTGGAAAACAGATAAAAGACGGCTTGCAACCGTCTTTTTGTCGTGTTCCGTTGGATCTGCTGCCGTCTGGCGGTCTATTTGTGTTACTCTTCCATTGGATCCGGTCAGATCCTGCGCCCGTATATATTGACGGCTTGCGCTGTCTTGGTGTACAATCAAATATTACAAGGGGGATTTTATCAAAATGCGAAAAGTGGGAATCGGTCATGTATACGACATTATGGAGAGCGTATCGGATGCCGGGGAACGGCTGGAAACCGTTATAATGGTGGAGACTGCCGTCGGTGGTCTGTCTGCGGAATCTGCGGAGCTGTTGCGGTCTGCTTATGATTCCATGCTTTCGGCAGTCGGAGACCTTGCGAAAGCTGCGACACGGTGACCGGGTGACAAGTCCAGGACTAGCACCGCAGAAGTGCACAGATGTTCCACACCTTGAATCGGTCTGAAAAAATCTGCGAAAAACCTCTGAAAACGGATTTTTCAGCTTGAAAAGTGCTACCCCGGGGGGTATTTTGAAAAAGGCATTATAATTTTGTCGAAAATTTTTCTTTCAAAAACCTCTGAAAACGAGATTTTCGGTTGAAAATACAGACCTACGGGGGTATCAAAAGAAACACATTAAATTTTTTTCAATACTTCACATCTATTTATCGACAGAATATCACAAATGTGTTAAAATTTTATAAAATTCAAAATGAAAGGGGTAATTACTCTATGAAACAAAGTGGTTTAGGAATTGCTTCGATGATTTTAGGAATCATCAGTATTTTGACAGCTTGTATAGCTTTCGGAATTGTGCCGGGAATTATAGGTGCTGTTCTTGCTATCATTGCACTATGTCAGAAAGACAAGAAACACGGCACTGCTATCGCAGGACTGACTTGCTCTATTATCGGAATTATTATTTTTGCCATTATGGCATTGTTTGTAAATAGTGTATCCGATAGTAGCAAGGAATCTACTGGAACACAAGCATCAGTTTCTGCAACAACGGAAAGTTCTGCCGCAGTATCAGAAATCACACCGGAATCTAAAGTTGAAGAAGCGGAAGTACCTAGTGGTACTGTTATTTCTCCCGGTTACACATTCGATGCGGACGGCTTGCAAGTTACAATAAATGATTTTGACCTTGACTACACTGATTATGAGGATGAATACGGTTGGAACGCTCCTGCTGATGGAACAAAATACATTATGATTGATGTTTCCTATCAGAACAACAGTAAAGATGATAAGTATGTAAGCATCTACGATTTCCAGTGCTACGCAGACGATACAGATTGTGAACAAAATTACAGTGTTGTTGATAGTTCTTCGTTGAATGCAAATCTTTCAAGTGGCAGAAAAACATCTTACAAGATTGCATTTGTAGTTCCGCAAAATGCGCAGAGCATTGAACTGGAATATGAAACAAGCATTTGGACTGGAAACAAAGAAGTACTCAAATTACAATAGAATATAGGATTTTAAGGGCATCCGCAAGGGTGCTCTTATTTTTTATGTTGCGAACCCATGTTCTGCATGATATAATATGTGTCAGTTAGGAAGTCTTGCACCACGTCCGGAGAGTGAAAGCTGATTAGACAGCCTAGATTGTAACCAAGACCCGGAATAAAGACAGACCAAAAAAAGATTGGAAGTTCGCTACTCCAACAGTAACAGGGGTAGTGGGCTTATTTTTATGCTCTTCTGCCCTCTCATATAAGACTACGGGAGGTAATGAAAATGAATGAACTGGAAGTATTTAGCAACAATGAATTTGGTGAGGTAAGAACCGTTATGATTGATGGGAAACCTTATTTTGTAGCAACTGATATAGCAAAAGCACTTGGATATAAACGACCATCGGATGCAATTTCTGCTCATTGTAGGTATACGGCAAAATACAGTATACCTCATCCACAAAGTGAAACCAAAACGATAGAGGTAAATGTGATTCCAGAGGGAGATATGTATAGGCTTATTTCTCACAGTGAATTACCATCTTCTGAAAAGTTTGAAAGTTGGATATTCGATGAAGTTCTCCCATCTATCCGCAAGACCGGCACATATTCTGTGGAGCAGTCTGCACCTAATGTTCCTATGACATACCGTGATGCCGTGGCACAACTTTTGGAAAGCCTTGACCGGGAAGAAGAACTGAAAGCACAGCTTGATACTTCCAAGGACTGGTACTCTATCAAGCGTGTTGCGGCTCTAAATGGTGTATTATGGAAGCGTTTTGACTGGCGAAAGCTGAAAAATGTCGGAAAAGAAATGGGATATGAAGTTAAAAAGATATTCGATGCAAATTATGGCGAAGTGAACACCTATCACAAGTCCGTATGGGAAAAGGCATATCCGCAGTATGAATTGTAAGTCAGCACGGTTTCGTGCTGATGTTTAGTGAAAAAAATCGGAGGAAAAATAGATGAACGAATTAGTAAAGGTAAATTTTGAAACACAGACGGTATCCGCAAGAGAATTACATAAGCAGTTACATATTGTAACACGGTTCAATGATTGGTTCCCTAGAATGTGCGAGTACGGATTTGAAGATGGAACTGACTTTTACTCAAAAATGAGTAAAACCTCTGAAACCGGAGGCAGACCATCGGTTGACTATGAAATTTCCGTAGATATGGCGAAGCAGATTTGCATGGTTCAGAAAACACCGGAGGGAAAAGCAGTACGCCAGTACCTAATCGACCTTGAAAAGGCATGGAACACACCGGAGCAGATTATGGCACGGGCACTTGATATTGCGCATAAGACCATTAACAGCCTTAAGGAAGAAAACCTTGTCATGAAGCCGAAAGCAGAATATTTCGATGAACTGGTGGAAAGAAATCTTTTGACCAGTTTCCGCACCACGGCAAAGGAATTTGGAATAAAAGAAAGTGCGCTTATCGGATGGCTCATTGAGAACAAATACATTTACCGTGACCAAAAGAACAAGCTATGCGCTTATGCCGCACCAAAGACTGACGGACTGTTTGATGAAAAAGAATATACCAGTAAGCATTCCACCCACGCAGGAACGCAGACTTTGATTACTCCAAAGGGAAGAGAAACTTTTAAAATACTGATGAAAATTTAATTTTGAAAAAGCGCTTGACTTTTTGTGCGTACTGTTATACTATAAATGTGCGTACAGAAAGTGAGGTGATTACAATGTCACCACGCACAGGCAGACCTAAAACCGACAATCCTATGAATGATAGACTTTATGTTCGTGTAACAAAAGAAGAAAAGGAAGAAATAATGAATTTCTCTTCTACTTCCGGTTATTCAATATTAGAGATTATCAGAGAGGGAATTAAGTTTTTGAAAGGTCAAAAAAAATAGAACGTTGCCCCAACATCCAATTAGCACAACGTTCTAATGCCACACTCTCAAAGAGATGGTAAATCTATAATACCATTTTTCCGAGAGAGAATCAACAGAGATTTCGGTAACTGTATGCCGTGTCCAAATAACCCGTATTCACGGTAGCGAACAAGTAGCGAATAATGTCACTGAAAACGGCACAGTGGCAAGAATTTTGAAATCTCTGCAATCATAGGGCACAGCTTATCTCCCCACCCCATAACAGATAGGTTGTGTCCTATTTTCAAAGAAAAGGAGAAATGACACATGGAAGAATTTGCAAAAATGATTTATAGCCAGTGGCAGAATGAGGATAACACCATAAGTTGGGATGATTACGACGAAGTAATCGGAAAATTGTATGAAATTCTCAATGACAAGTTAGCTGATGACATAGAAAGAACAATAAACAAGAGAGTATGGACAGTTCAAGAGAATGCTTTTATCGCAGGATTTTCTTACGCTTGCAAGTGCCTGTCTAATGGCAAGGTAAATATTTGTGTGGATGGAGGTAAAAATAAATGAAAACCTTTACATTGATTTCCATTCCAAAGGAACGATACGAACAAATGGTAGAATCATATAGCGCCGTGGTAGCTGAAAATGAAAGACTGAAAGATAAATTGAAACGAATTGAAAGGTTGGTGAAAGAATATGACGGAACTGGTAAACGTTGAGGGAACAGAGTTAAGTATTAGAGAATACAATGGTCAGAGGGTTGTTACATTTAGGGATATTGATGAAGTGCACCGCAGACCTAGCGGAACTGCAAGAACAACATTCAACAGAAACAAAAAACATTTTTCAAAAGGTGTAGACTACTTCGTATGCCAAACATACGAAGCAAAATCATTGTTCGGAATAATTGCTCCTAGTGGTCTTACTGTTCTTACAGAGCGTGGATATCTTAAAGTAGTGAAGCCGTTTAATGATGATTTGTCATGGAAAGTGCAAGATGCTCTTGTGGATGCTTATTTTTCGGTAAAGAATCATCAACCAACCACAGCAATCGAGGAAAAGCCGACATTAGAGTTTGAAACAGACTGGTTCTGCATCAACCGTGGAAAAATCAATTACATCTGCCGTTGCTACGACATTACATCAAAGGAATATATGCACCACCTACTTGAAGTTTTGGGAAGAACGTATAATTTTGATGAAGCAAAGAGAATTTACAGCGCAACGACCGGAAACTGGAAATGCAGAAATTCCGAAGTAATCACCTACTTCCCACAGCTTTCAGACCTTGCATCTAAAATTCTTAAGAAAGACTTAGAGGACTGTTCAAAAGAAGAGACCCCATAACAGGGGTCTTTTCTATGCCATTATTTCCATGTATCCGTTTATCAATTCATCGGCCAACGCAAACACTTCTCTTCCGTAGGTAGCCAAAAAGTCGGCAACAATCTCTTCAGTTTGAATGTCCATAGTCAAATTGTAGGACAAGCAGAACGCATGGCACAATTCATGGCACAGCACACGGTCATAGAAATTACCATGAATCATATTTGATATGTAAATATCTCTTGTGTTCCTGTCTGTCATGCCAAACGTATATGTACCGTCAGAGCGCATCAACATAGGGCTGTGACTTTCTACAAGCCTTAAATTCCAGTCCATTCCATTTACCGTGAACAACTTACCACCTCCAACATAAAAGGGGCTAAATAAGCCCCTTAATTGTTTTAACCGATTTTTGTTACCAGTGCAGACAGCTTGTTTCGCAGTACCGTCTTTTCTTCCGGTGTTGCATCGTTGATGATTTCCGTCATGTCGTTTGCAAGTTCGGTCATGTAGGTGTTCAGGTCACGGACTTTTGCTTCCTTGTCCTGCTGTGTATTCGCCTTATGCAGTTCCTTATTTTCCATATAGGTTCTGCGGCTCATGCCACTTCTGCCCTCTCTTGCATCACGCATACCGGATGAAGAAGTTTCCGTGTAGTACATACGCCCCATGTCTCTGTCCATGTCACGGTGATACATTTCCGGGGTCATATGGTAATAGGGTGGCTCTTCATACCCTCTGCGGTAGGTTCCACGACCTTTAGGTGCAAATCTGCCGTCAGCATAGCGGTAATGGTCATAAAAACGTTTACCACCGTCACCGTAACGATCAAACATTTCCATGACTTCGTCCGGGTCATATTCCTGCATGGTTTTTGTCAGTTCCCGGTAGTACATTGCTTCGGATAAGTCTTTTATCATGTCGATGACCTTTCCCATTTCGCAAGTATCTACTTTGTCGATACCCTTGTCAAACTGCGTTTTAGCGCATTCGGAAAGTTTCTCAATCATTTCATGCATTCTCTTAACATCCATGATTTTTCACCTCCTACGCTTCACGAACGGCAATTAAATTGCTGTTCTGCACTTCAATAGCTTGCGTAGAAGTGTTCTGAACCGCTACCGTACTGCAACATCCACGAGGGACATCAATGTAAGCCTGTGCAGATACATTGAAGAAATTCTCTACTGCTGCCGGAGTTACAATCATTCTTGTGGACTGTAAAGGTTCTCCGTCTACCGCCAACGCAAGGGAAATTTCCTCAACAGTTCCCCCAGTGGGAATCTGAATGTTGCCGGAATAACTTACAAGGAATCTTGCACGACACTGATTAGTGATACCTCTTAACTTCACAATTCCGGATCCCTCTCTGTGAGTGATACAACCACTTCCATTTACGGCAGTTTCGGTAAAAGCAACGTCTGCTCCTGCTGCCACAGTCTGTAATGCTACTGCTGTATATTCAGCCATAATAAATACCTCTCTTTCAAAATAATAGGGGCAAACAATATAGTCTGCCCCATGTTGTCAGTAATTCTGCATAGCAGACATAACCATAAGGTTAAGTTACTCAATATGCAGTTTTAGCATCCGCAACCAGTGTTGCAACCGCATCCGTAATATACGTTAGGGTTGGGAACCTGGTATGCCGGGATGGGCGAAGGATTCACAGCGTTGATGATTTGCTGTGTCTGTGCACTCATGGCAGTAGTCAGAAGAGCGTTCTGCCGATCCTGAGAAGCGGCTCTGCGCAAATCGTTGTTCTCTGCCTGCAGAGTAGCAATCTTATCCTGACATAAGTAGTCAAGGATTGCTCTTGTACCGGCATTCTGGCTGTCGATAATATCACGAGTATTGTTATTCATGGTGTTCTGCAATGCGCAAGTATTCGTTGCCATATTGTAGTTTACACCCTGGATAGCTTCACGGGTATCGCAGCAGCACTGCGCTAACTGTGCCTGTAAAGCATTAGCATTCTGCATTCCTGCTACGGTGTCTGCATTGATAGCCTGTTGGATGCCATAGCCGGTCTGTAAAATGTTGGTATTTACGCCATTAAATCCGGTAAGCATACCGTTGTTTACAGCGTAGAATCCGTCACACAGACCGTTGTTGATTCCGTCCAGTTTACCGATGATGGACTGGGTATCAAAACCACGCTGAATGTCAGCCTGAGTAGCTGCCGTAGCTACATAACCGCCACCGTTGTTGCCGCCAAAGCCGCCCCAACCACCATTACCCCATCCAAACAGAAGGGCAAATACAACGATAATCCACAGCCAACCGCCATCTCCCCATGCTCCATCATTGCCATAACCACCGGTTGCCGGCATAACAGGCATTGTGAAAGGGGTATTTCCTTGTTCAAACATATTAGATTACCTCCGTAAAATTTATTTCATAAAGAGGTTTACCGGATTTTGTGCACAAACCTCTAATATGCTTACATATGAAATTTATTTTTAAGCTGATTCATAAATTCATCAGCATTGATTCCTCTTTCTTGGCAAATATTTCTTGCCATCTGCTCTACACCTTGCATATTTGAGCCATATCCAAAGCATTTTTAGCCATAGGGTTAGACATAATCTGACTATTCCCCATCATTTTTTGAATAAATTGCTGTGGGTTTCCCATACCTTTAAGCATTTGCATAGGATTTATATTCATTCTGTATCATCCTTTCTTTGCGATTGCGAAGTTTTTTTCTGAGTTTGCGGAGATTTTAATTGCTCAATCTTCTGTTCCAATTCGTCAAAGCGTTTCATAAATGCTTCTGTGGCTTCGTCTGATAGGTCAAATTTTGATTTTTCTGTATCAAGTGGTAAATTGTTATTGTATTCATCTAAAACAGGCTTATAAAGCCTTGTATAGATTTTTCCATCAGCTCCCCAACATTTAGCATAAATTTCTGATAAGTCCTGTTTAGGAAAAAATGCTGTATTACCGTCCATAGGAACTTCATTCGGAGCTATGCTTTCAACAGACGGAACAATCCTTCCATACATTTGAAAAAATTGTGGTTTTTGAGATGCTCCGGCAAATTGCTGTTGATAATCTTGCGGTTGAAATCCTTGCGGAATAAATTGACTTTGAGGAGAATTTCTGTATTGTGGATTAAAATAATTAGGGTTTACAAAGTTTTGCATTATACTCCTCCTCTAATTCCTTTAATTTTTCTTCAATTTCTATTTCATCAATGGACATAGGTATTTCAAAATTTGGAGTGCCAATTCTACTAAAATTTATTAGCATTTTCTTCTTCCTCCAGAACTTTTTCCACTGCATGAATCATAATTGATTGATATATTATGGGTACTTCTTGTGTTTCTTTCTGTTCAAAAATCTTTAAAAGTATTTCATTAGAAAACATAATTCATACCTCCTTATATTCAAATTTTGGCATAAAAAAAGAGAGTGAAAATATCATTTTCCTCTCGTTAAAATATCATTTGCATAAGGCTTTTCTATGTACCAATTATGTACCAATTTTTATTAAATTATAAAGAATTATGTTAAATTACGTTAATGACTAAAATACCGAAAATACTGATAAACACTGCATTTGTAATGATTTGTAAGGTTATGAAAAAATACGTGAAATATGTAAAAAAACAACGATTCCTAGTTTCATATCTTAATATACCTGTCTGAAAATCCTTGTATTTAAAGGGTTTTCGCCTTTCCTTAGATTTCTTGTACGCCCTTTTTACGCCTTTTTTGTAACTGGCGGCACAGTCTGTCGAAATTGACATATTGCCTTTACCAGTAACTCGTCCGCAACATGGGCATATCTGTCCATAGCTATTCACTTTCCGCTCATTTATCGGACTTCTTTCTTATTAAAAAAGTCGGACACGATTATAAATATATCATAAGGGTTCTGCTTTTTCAATCTTAACCGGAATTTTTGTAGCCATTTAAGTTGAGAAACGACTTTTTTGTTTCCACTCTCTATGCTATAATCATTTTTGTATACAAAAATGGGCACAAAGCAGTCTTTAAAAGCAGAACTGAATCTGAAATTCAGTTTGCGATTCATTCGGCAAAATAATGCCTGCGGAATAGTGTGAAAAATATGCCTGATAGCATATTTTTCACACGCGAGATTTGTGTCTGC
>OLGB01004353.1_pt1 | contig 12147 bp, 10 predicted proteins | sample 1605691 | NCBI WGS metagenome assembly OLGB01 (sample SAMEA3888925, study PRJEB22519) | human gut metagenome | biome: human gut; feature: human-associated habitat; material: faeces | place: Denmark | collected 2010
TGGTCATCAGGCCGTCCTTGATGCCCCAGTTGTCGTTGAGGACCTTGGCGATGGGGGCCAGGCAGTTGGTGGTGCAGGAGGCGTTGGAGACAAAATTCATGCCGGGATCATAGGCAGTGTTGTTCACGCCCATCACGAACATGGGGGTGTCGTCCTTGGAGGGGGCGGACATGACGACCTTCTTGGCGCCGGCGTCAATGTGAGCCTGGGCCTTCTCCTTGGTCAGGAACTGACCGGTGGACTCCACCACATACTCGGCGCCCACCTTGCCCCAGGGAATGTTCTTGGGGTCCATCTCAGCGAAGAAGGAAACCTCTTTGCCGTTGACGATGATGGAGTGGTCGGTATAGCTGATCTCGCCCTGGAACTGACCGTGCATGGTATCGTAACGGAGCATGTAGGCCATATAGTCCGGCGTCATGAAGGGGTCGTTGATGCCGACAAACTCAATGTCAGGGCGGCTGATGCCGGCGCGGAACACCAGACGACCGATCCGGCCAAAGCCATTAATGCCAACTTTGATGCTCATAATGAATCTCTCCTTCGTTCTAAATGATTTCTTAAGTCTGTTTTTTTCAGCGCGCCTTCATTATAGACTAATCCTCTGCGCTTGAAAAGAGGAAAAACCGAAAAGTTAATGGGAAATTTGAATGAATTTGCGAGCCGGTTATCGGTAAACGTTGCAGTTTCGACATTTTTCGATCTTTTTCTTGTGCGGCAGACCAATATTTGGTATACTGACCTCGTATCGCAGTTTTGATCCGCTTTTGCACATGCTATCAGTGCTCGACCGTCCATACGAGAGGAGGGCTCGGCGTTGGAGCCGTTATTGGAGGAATGGGGGCCGCTTCTGGTGGAGCAGCTCCGGGAACAGCTGAACAATTTAACTGCGGCGGCGCAGCTTTTAACTCCGGTTGTGCAGGAGTCCGGCGAGGAACGCCACCGGCAGTATCTTGCCATTCTGAACCAAAGCGTATACCGTATGACCCGTACCCTGAACAATGCGGAGTATGCCCAGCTGCCGGAAGGGGAACCGGCCCTGCGCCGGGCGCCGCTGGATCTGGCGGGCCTGTGCCGGGAGCTGGAGCGGCAGGTGACCCCGCTGGCCGCGCTGGCCGGGGTGCAGTTCTCCTACGAGGAGGAGCGCGCCTGTCTGCTGACGGTGGGGGACGCCGCCCTGCTGCGGCGGATGCTGCTCAACCTGATCGCAAATGCCCTGGGGGCGGCGGGGAGCGGCGGGCAGGCCGGACTGCGGCTGGCCGATGCCCGGTCGGCGGCGGTGCTCACCGTGTGGGACAACGGTCCCGGGCTGCCGCCGTGCGCGGAAGGGCGCGGCGCAGAAAGCCTGCTCCGCAGGCCGGACGGCCTGGGGCTCGGGCTGAGCATCGCCCGGCGTGTCGCATCCCTCCACGGCGGCGCGCTGGTTTTGGAACAGCGGGAGGGGCGCGGCCTGCGCTCGGTGGTCTCCCTGCCGGTATGCCCGCCGGAGCGGAATCAGATGCTCAAAACGCCCCAAATGGGCTGCGACCCCACCGGCGGTTTTTCCCCGGTATTGGTGGAACTGTCCGGTGTGCTGCCCTACCAGGCCTTTTTGCCGGAGGACGTGGAATAGGCGCGCATACCAGCGTTTGCTGGAGAAGTCCCGCCGCGTTTTGCACCGGTGGCGCGAAACGGCGTTCCACTCTCTCCCGCCGCGGCGCGCCCGGACGGAAGAGGGGGCGAACGCTCCGCAGTGGTTTCGATGGTCTCAGGCATGCGCGGGACGTTTGGTCCCGCGCATGCTTTTCTCTGCCCGTGCCTGAAATGGCTTGGGGCGGGGCTTGACGCTGGCCGGAGGACGTGGGATAATAAAGGGTAAATCCTGGTGCGAATTTGGGCTTGGGAGTGCTGGCATGACCGACTTTTTGATCAAAACTTTCATCCGGGACAGCGAGCAGGTCCACGACCCGGCGGTGCGGGAGCGCTACGGCGTCCTGTCCGGCGTTGTGGGCATCCTGCTCAATCTGCTGCTTTCGGCGGGCAAGCTCTGTGCCGGGGTGCTCTCGGCTTCGATTTCCATCACGGCCGACGCGTTCAACAATTTATCCGATGCCGGTTCGTCCGTGGTGACGCTGGTGGGCTTCAAGCTGGCGGGCCAAAAGGCAGACGACGGCCACCCCTTCGGCCATGGGCGGCTGGAATACCTGACGGGGCTGCTGGTTTCGCTGGTCATCCTGCTGGTGGGCCTGGAGCTGGGCAAGAGCTCTATTGAGAAGATCCTCCACCCGGAGCCGGTCTCGTTCTCCGTGGTCTCTGTGATCATTCTGGCCATTTCCATCCTGGTGAAGCTATGGATGTGCCTGTTCAACCGCCGGCTGGGCCGCCGCATCGGCTCGGCCGCCATGGCCGCCACCGCGGCCGACTCGCTTTCCGACGTGGCGGCCACTTCCGCCGTGTTGGCCGGAACCCTGGTGGGACGGATGACCGGCCTGGCGATCGACGGCTGGGTGGGCGCCCTGGTGGCGGTATTCATCCTGCGGGCGGGCTGGGGGGCCGCCAAGGATACCATCAATCCCCTGCTGGGCCAGAATCCGGACCCGGAACTGGTGCGGAATATCCAGACCACAGTGCTCTCCCATCCGCAGGTGACGGGAATGCACGATCTGATCATCCACGACTACGGCCCCGGCCGGAGCATGATGTCCTTCCATGCGGAGGTGCCCATCGATTCCGATATCATGGAGGCCCATGATGTGATCGACCACATCGAACGGGAGCTGAAGGACCGGTTCGGGATCGAGACCTCGGTGCATATGGATCCCATCGCCACCAACGACGAGCAGGTCAACCGGGTGCGCGCTCAGGTGGCCGCGCTGGTACAGGTCATCGATCCGGCCATGACGATCCACGATTTCCGCATGACCCGCGGCCCCCTCCATACCAACCTGATCTTCGACGTGGTGGTCCCCCATAAGTGCCCGCTCAGCGACGGAGAGGTGGCCGCACGGATCGAAAAGGCGGTAAAGACGCTGGACGACCATTATTTTGTGGTGCTTCAGCTCGACCGCTCTTACGTAAGCGGGCATTAGCCCTGCGGGAGGCGGACAGGGCAGGCAAAACCCCTTTGCCCGATGCTGCGGCATTCTCTTAACAAAAAATTCACCCAACCGCCGCCCGCGGCAGGTATAATGGCAGCAAACGGCCGGGATGCCGGCCGGCGGGCATGAACGATGCGCACGGACCGCTGTGCGTTTGTCGTATCCAAACCAGTAGACCGCAACAAAAAAGGACGGTGCGCTATGGCTAAAAAGGTCCTCATCGTGGAAGACGAAACCAACATTGCCGAACTGCTCCACCTATATCTGGAGAAAGAAGGATTTGACACGGCGGTAGCCGGGGACGGCGGAAAGGGCGTGGAGCTGTTCCGCTCCTTCCATCCGGACCTGGTGCTGCTGGACATCATGCTGCCGATCATGGACGGCTGGTCCGTGCTGAAAAAGATCCGCGAGAGCGATAAGACCCCCGTCATCATGCTCACGGCCAAGGGAGAGACCCAGGACAAGGTGGCCGGCCTGGAGGGGGGCGCCGACGATTATATCGTCAAGCCCTTTGAGATGAAGGAGGTCCTGGCCCGGATCCATGCGGTGCTCCGCCGCTTCGGCGGCGAGGAGGACAGCGGGGAGAAGAAGCTTACCTTCGACAAGCTGGTCATCAACCTGGATTCTTACGAGCTGCTGGTGGACGGCAAGCGGGTGGACACGCCCCCCAAGGAGCTGGAGCTTCTGTACCACCTGGCCGCCTCGCCCAACCGGGTGTTTACCCGCAACCAGCTGCTGGACGAGGTATGGGGCTTCGATTACTTCGGGGATTCCCGCACGGTCGACGTGCACATCAAGCGCCTGCGGGAGAAGCTGGAGGGCGTCTCGGAGCAATGGTGCCTGAAGACCGTGTGGGGCGTGGGCTATAAGTTCGAGGTCGGGGCTGGATGAAAAGCCTGTACAAGCGGCAGTTCGTGATGATGGCGGGGATGATCCTGGTCTCCTTCGCCCTGCTGGGGGCCGCCTTCATCACCCTGTCCTACCGCTATACCGTCCAGGAAAAGCGGGATTCCATGGAGCGCAACGCCGACTATATCGCGGCGTTTACCTCCGCCATGTACTCCAGCGGCTTTAATGTGCGGGACGACGGCTATCAGGTCTACGTCTCCTCCATCGCCCGCATCTCAGACGCCTATGTCCTGGTGACCGCCGCAGACGGACAGGTGATCCTCTCCGCCGACGGGAATACCCTTCAGACCGGCTCTACCGGCTATACCCTGCCCCAAAGCGTGGTGGCGCAGGTACAAAAGGACGGGCGCTTCACCGGAATCACCACCCTGGGCGGACTGTTCCCGGAAAAGCGCTATGTGGCGGGGACTCCCGTACAGGTCAACGCTCTGGATCTGACCACCGGTCAGACCGGGCTGAAGACCATCGCCGTGGTCTACATGGCCGCGGATACCTCCAGCATTACGGAGATGTGGCGGGCGTTCGCCTCCATCTTCTTTTTTACCGCCGTGGTGGTGCTGTGCATCGCCTTCATCACCAGCTCGGTGACCTCCCTGCGGCAGACCAAGCCGCTGAAGGAGATCGCTGATATGGCGCGGAAATTCGGGCATGGGGAATTCGGCGCCCGGGTGAACGGCTATGAAAACCGGCGGGACGAGGTGGGCGAGCTGGCCGAGGCCTTCAACGCCATGGCCGACTCCATCGCCAAGAGCGAGGCCCGGCGCAGCGAATTCGTGGCCAATATCTCCCACGAGCTCAAGACGCCCATGACCACCATCGCCGGATTCTCCGACGGCATTCTGGACGGCACCATCACGCCCGACCATGAAAAGGCGGCCCTGCAGACCATTTCCTCCGAGACGCGGCGGCTCTCCCGCCTGGTGCGGCGGATGCTGGACCTGTCGCGGCTGCAGTCGGCGGAGAACATCACCGCCCAGGAACAGTTCGATGTGTCCGAGGTGCTGCTGCGGGTGCTGGTGAGCCTGGAGACCAAGATCAACGCCCGCCATCTGGATGTGGATACCCAGATCCCCGAGGGGGCCGTTCTGGTCTGGGGCGACCCGGATTCCATCACCCAGGTGTGTTATAATCTGCTGGACAACGCCATCAAATTTTCCGCCGAGGGTTCCACCCTGGGCCTGAGCATCACGACCAAGGGCGGAAAGGCCTATGTATCGGTACGAAATACCGGTCAGACCATCCCGCCGGAGGAGCTGCCGCTCATCTTCGACCGCTTCCACAAAAGCGACAAATCCCGCAGCGTGGACCGGGAGGGCGTGGGCCTGGGGTTGTATATCGTCAAGACCATCCTGAACAGCCACAAAGAAAACATTACGGTGAGCAGTGAAAATGGTGTGACCGAGTTTGTCTTTACGCTGACGCTGGCCTGAGGAGGCTTTATGCGCAATTATTACGATCAGACTGCGGCGTGGCCGCCCCGCCGGCGGGGCGGCCGAACGGCTGTGGTGTGCTTTCTGATTGCCATTGCCCTGCTGGTGGGCGTGGCCGTGCTGCTCCGCCTGCTGCCGGCGGCGGAGCTGGAGCTGCCCGCCGGGCAGGATGGGGATATACGGCAGCCCTTTGCTCCCGCTGCCTCGGAGCAGCCCACCACCGTGGAGCGGGCCCCTTTGGGCGACGGGACCACGCTGGAGCTGTTCCCACTGCCGGAGGGGGAACCTTTGCGCTTTCAGGAGATCTATCAGGCCAACCTCTCCTGCATCGTCAGCGTGCGGGGGACCAAGGGGAGCAGCATGAGCCTGGGCACCGGCGTGATCATGTCGGAGAACGGATACATCATCACCAATTCCCACGTCATCGAGGGATGCAGCGCGGTGGATGTGGTCCTTTGGGACGAGCGCGTTTATCCGGCGCTGCTGGTCGGACGGGATGAGCAGACCGATCTGGCCGTGCTGAAGGTCGAATGCACGGGGCTCTCCCCCGCCGACTTTGGAGATTCCGGCCTGCTCCGGGTGGGGGATGTGGCGCTGGCCATCGGCAATCCGCTGGGCGAGGACCTGCGGGGCACCATGACGGACGGCATCATCTCCGCGCTCAATCGGGACGTGAATGTGGACGGGCGGACCATGTCGCTGATCCAGACCACCGCCGCCTTGAACTCAGGCAACTCCGGAGGCGCCCTCATCAATGAATACGGCCAGGTGATCGGCATCACCAATCTGAAAATGCAGTCCTACTATGATACGGTGGAGGGATTGGGCTTCGCCATCCCTACGGCCACCGTCAAAGCGGTGGTGGATACTCTGATCGAAACAGGCGTGGTGACCGGGCGGCCCACCATCGGCATCACCGCGTACACCCTTACGCAGGCCATGGCCGAGGCCGAGGGCCTGCCGCAGGGCGTATGCATCAAAAGCGTTCAGGCGGGTTCCGACGCCTGGCGGCAGGGACTGCGCGCCGGGGACGTGATCGTGGAGGCCAACGGCGTCTCCATTCGGACGATGGACGAATTGCAGGCCCTGAAAAACGGGATGCAGGTAGGAGAAGTGCTCTCGCTGCGCTACTGCCGGGAAAACGGCTGGCATACCGCCGACGTGACGCTGGTGGACCAGTACACCCTGGAGGACTGACGAAAAAAAGAGCGCCCCCGAACGGGGACGCCCAAATCAGATCATGCGCGGGAGAATGGAATGAACGCGAAAAAATGGAACCTGCATATTGGCTGAGCTGCAAGCATAGAATACCTTATTTTACCAATTCTGTCAATGAGAACTTTTGTCGAAAGGACGCGGATGCCTGATGCTGATTCAGAACGGGGTGGTCCATCCGATGGATGGCCCGGTAATCCCCTGCGGATTTGTCGCGTTTGAGGAGGGAAAGATCACGGCGGTGGGATCCATGGAAGCCCTGCCCGCCGGGGCCTTCGGCGAGGTGCTGGACGCACAGGGCGGACACATCCTTCCCGGCTTTGTGGATGCCCACTGTCACCTGGGACTGTTTGGAAACGCCCTGGGCTTCGAGGCCGACGACGGAAATGAGGCCACCGACCCCTGTACGCCTCAGCTGCGTGCCCTGGATGCCATCAACCCGCAGGACCGCTGCTTTCAGGAGGCGCGGCTGGGCGGCGTCACCTGCGTGCTTACCGGTCCCGGCAGCGCAAACCCCATTGCCGGGCAGTCCGCCGTCCTCAAGACCACCGGCCGCTGGGTGGATGAGATGGTACTCAAGGCGCCGGCGTGCATGAAATTTGCCCTGGGGGAAAATCCGAAGGCCGTTTATAACGAACGCAAGGAGACGCCCATCACCCGCATGGCCACCGCCGCCCTGATCCGGGAACAGCTCTCCAGGGCGCTGGAATACCGGGATAAGCAGGATAAGGCCCAGGAAGATCAGGGTGAGGACATGCCCGACTTTGACGCCAAGCTGGAGGCGCTGTCCGCCGTGGCGAGCGGGGACCTGCCCGCCCACTTCCACGCGCACCGGGCCGACGATATCGCCACGGCGGTACGGCTGAGCCGGGAATTTGGGCTGAGCTATGTTATCGTCCACGGGACCGAGGGCCATCTGGTGGCCGATCTGTTGGCCCGGGAAGGCGTTCCGGTCATCACCGGCCCCTGCCTGACCGACCGCAGCAAGCCGGAGCTGGCGGGTCAGACGCTGGAGAATCCCGCCCGCCTGAGCCGGGCTGGTGTCAAGGTGGCCATCTGCACCGACCATCCGGAGACGCCCATCCAGCACCTGCCCCTGTGCGCTGCCATGGCGGTGCGCTATGGCATGGACGAGGAGGAGGCCCTGGCCGCCATTACCCGCAACGCCGCTGAGATCGCGGGGGTCGGCCGGCGCGTGGGCACCCTCAGCCCGGGCAAGGATGCGGATATCGTCGTTACCAACGCCCATCCCTTTGATTGGCGCAGCCAGATCCGCGCGGTGTTTATCGACGGTCTCCGGGTTCGGGATTAGGCCCTGCCGCTGAAACAGACTTGCGCCGTTCGCGTCCGCAGCCTTCCCGAATGCGGCCTTGCCGCTTGTTCAGCCGCAGCGGGGCGCGCATCCATTTCGCTGAGTGTTCGTAAAACAGTTTCAGGGGTAGTCGTTGGGACTGCCCCTGATTTTTTGCTCTGCGCTGCGCGGCGGTGTGCTGGCGCGCCCTTACGTTGAGAAGCCGCGACCTTTGGCCGTCCCGGAAATTCGAAAAATTTCAGCGATGCTTTGTAACCTTTTATCGGCCTCATTTGTATTATTGGTGAAAAGCTTTTCAAAAGGACTAAGGAACGTGCTTATGAAACCACCCGTCGAGATGCTGATCGAAGAATATCGGAACAGTCTCTATGCAGCGGCATTTAACGTATGTAAAAATGCGCAGGATGCCGAAGATGTTGTTCAGGACACCTTCGTTCAGTACTGGTCGCAGAAAAAAGAGTTTGAAACAGAGCAGCATATACGCGCGTGGCTGATCAGAGTGGCAATCAACAAGGCGAAGAATAAAAACCATACCTGTTTCAGGCGAAACGCTCTCCCGCTGGAGGACTACATGGAGACCTTGCCCTTCGAGTCGGAGGAGTCGTCTGAATTGTTTGAGGCGGTGATGAGGCTTCCGGAAAAGTATCGTATTGTGGTTCACCTGTTTTACTACGAAGATTATTCTGTAAATGAAATCGCAGACATTTTGAAAATTACGCCGGGCAATGTGAAGGTCAGGTTGTCACGCGGAAGAATGTCCCTTCGCAGCACATTAAAGGAGGTATGGGAAGATGACGAATAAGGAAAAATACAAGCAAGCATTTTCTGCAATTCATACCTCTGATGGTTTTTCTTTGGAGGTTGAAATCATGGAACGAACAGCGAAACATCATAAATTCAAAATGATAGCTGCAGTTGCTGCTGCCTGCGTAATGCTGGTAGGAAGCGCCACGGCCGCATATGCTGCAGATGTGGGCGGGATTCAGCGCACCGTGCAGATCTGGTTCAACGGAGACCAGACGATGGCAACGGTCGAGTTTGACGGAAACGGAAACTACGTCATGGAGCATACCGGCGGCGAGGGTGATGTGCAGTATCAGGGCGGCGGAGGAGTTGCCTTCGCACCCGACGGGACCGAAATCCCTTTGACAGAAGAAGACCTTATGGCGCAGATTACGGCGCCCAATGTGGAATACGCGGAGAATGGGACCGTTTGGGTGTACTGGGGTGGCCAGAAGCTTGACATCACGGATAAGTTTGAAAACGACGTCTGCTATGTAAAGCTCGAAAGTGTAGACGATGAGGAAGAACTGTATATGACGGTCAAATACGAAGGCGGCTACGCCACCAGTCCGCATAGGTATGTGAGCCCCAGGGAGTTCGACGGACGGAATCATCCTTAGGGCATCACTGCACAATTCCCCACGCGCGTCTTGGCGGCCAATTCGCACGCGTTGAATCATGCGGTAATGCCTTAGAATAATAAAAGCTCCAAAACCACCTCCCTGCAGATTCCGGCTTGTCGGGAAGCGGCATAATCATAACCACCGGCCGTGCCGGTGGTTTGCACAGGCCCCCTTGGGGCATGTCCCGGGCAGAGCCTATAGGCTCATCGAAAGGTCTGCCAATCGCGCAGATTTCCCGGGCTTGCCCCTAAAGGGGCCTATTTACTTGCCTTCTTTTACCGGCTTACCCGTAAACGGGTCGATGTACTCTGAAATACTCATTTGGTCCGATGTGATATCTTCCTGAAGCTGATTTCGGATATACTGCTCGATCGTGCGCCGATTTCGCCCTACCGTGCTCACATAATATCCCCTGCACCAATGCTCATGTGCCGTAAAGTAACACACAAGAATTTGATAGACAGCAACCCACTATTCCATATAGCTTCTCCGTTACAGTGGTTTATCCCGAAAACAGGAAATCGGTATATTACAGGTGATTGGCCTGAGCAAAAATAAGAACCGCTGGCCGGGACGCATTGTCCTAGCCAGTTTTGTGCTATGTGAAATCTTATCCCTTTGCCGAGAGTCCGGCTGTGTGGGGCACGCCGCACAGCAACTGCACCCCGATGCCCACTGCCAGCACAAGCCCCAGACCGGTCCACAGCGCGGGCACGCCGACATACCCCAATGCCATCGCCGCCGCTCCGCTGCTCAGCATTGCGCCCAAGCGGCAGAGCAGGCTGTCCACGCTCATTGCAGTGGCGCGCAGAGCAGGCGGAATGGCTGCCTGCAACATCGAGGTGCGGGCGAGGTCGCCGCCACCCATACACAGATACAGCGCCCCAAAGCCGCCCACATAGCCCCACAGGTTTGTGATGTGGCCCAGCACGGCCAGCCATCCGGCCACTGCCAGATAGAACACCGCATACACCCGCTCCAGCCGCAGACGCGCCGTGAACCGCCCAACGATTGCCATGCCGGCCGCCGCGCCGAACATGCTGATGCAGCTCATCACGCCCAGCAGCGGGGTGTATCCGCCAGCCAACTGCTCCAGGTGGGGCTGCCAGTAGATCTCCAGATCCCCCAGCGCCGCTCCCAGCACCACGCCGCCGACAAGCAGCACAACCAGCTGCCGGTTGGATGCCAGCATCCTCCAGCAACCCTGCGTTTTGCGTGCGGAGTAGGGAATGGGAGGATCGGCCGGGATACCCGCCGTCGCTACGAGCGCCCCCAGACGTAGCGTAAACCGCACCAGCAGCAGCGGCGCATAGGGCAGAAGAAAGGTGGGCGCGGCCGCGCCCACCGCGCCGCCCGCCAGCGCACCCACCGCAAGGGCGCCTGTTTCCATCAGGTTCATCCAAGAGGCAGCACGGGGTAGGGTGTCCTTTCCGCGCGCGTCCATCCAGCGCTGGAAGAACAACGAGGACAGACTGCCGCTTTCAAAAGCGGTAGCTGCGCCCATCAACATCATTCCCAGAAACGCCTGCCCGGTGAAGGCCAGTACCAGATCCCCTACCGCCCCGATGGTGTGGGCGATCAAATACACCCGACGGCGTCCCCACCGGTCGGAGGCCATTCCGCTGGGAAGCTCCAGCAGCACCACCGTCAGCGCAAAGACGCCGGTGGCCAGTGCGAGCGTGCTCTGATCTAGTCCGCGTGAGAGCAGCAGAAGACTCAGCACCGGCAGCAGCAGTCCCTTGCCCAGTCCGGCCAGCCCAAAGGCCGTCAGATACCGCCGCGCGCTCATTTCTTTTCCTCCCTGTCGGGACCGCCGAACACCACAAAGTTATACGCCTGCGTACCCGGACGCCGTGCTGAATGGGCCGATGCAAATTCTCGGATCTGCACCCAGATGGCAGCGGCTTCTTCCGGCGTCAGCCAGAGAGAGCCATCCATCAGGTCAGCGTCCTGCGGTTTGGGGTCCTGGTTCAGCTGGGGCAAGAAGCGCTCGAGGTCCTCCATCACCAGACTGCGGATGGCCTGGCGGCGAGCGTCGGAGGCTGCCTGCGGTAGCTCGGCAAAGGTCACGTCCACATCGGCGTCGCGGAAATAGCGCGCGATGAAGCCGTGTACAAGTTTTGTGCCCGCCTCCTCCACCAGCCCAATTTCCTGCAGCACCTTCAGATGGTGCCCTGCGCTGGACGGTGCAATACCCAACCGGTCGGCCAACTGCTTGGCGGTCATGCCCTCCTCTCTGCTGCGCAGCAGGGTGAGAATGCGCTGGCGGGTGGGCTGCATATACGCTCGCAACTGCTTTTCGGTGACAAGACGAATGATCTTTCGTTTCATAAAAGGGCCTCCCAACATAACAAATAGTGTTATGTTGGGAGTATATCATAACATTTTATGTCATGTCAAGAGATGTGGCGTGCTGTTTTGGGCAGAAACCGCTGTCAACGCTCCCTCCAGGATAGGACTTTAACCTGTTTGTCAGGGAAGAAGATCTGATCCGGGACAATCGTTAATTCACAGATTAGTTTATTAACTGGGCTTATCCCCTTCATTTCCAATTCGATATACATCTTTGTATATTTGTTATTCTGTTCATTGCTTTGTTTGAGTAACAGAACTATAATACGCCGGATATATCCGTTATTTCGCCAAAGTGAATAGACAGGTCAATGCCGAGGTGGAGGACTATGTGAAGCAGCGGCTCATTGCCGCGCTGTTCAAGTTTCGTTTTGACACCTAAGCCATAAAAACTGAATACCCACCGCCCACCGGCGGCCAGCGAAAGCAGTAAGTCTGAAAAAGAT
>OLGB01004363.1_pt1 | contig 12126 bp, 9 predicted proteins | sample 1605691 | NCBI WGS metagenome assembly OLGB01 (sample SAMEA3888925, study PRJEB22519) | human gut metagenome | biome: human gut; feature: human-associated habitat; material: faeces | place: Denmark | collected 2010
CTTCAGCGACGCCAGACGTGAAGCGGCCTTATCCATTTTGTCAGCCGGCAGGCGAAGCGGCAGCGCGTCGCTGTAAGTGAGCTCGTATTCGTCCCAGAGACGTCCGCTCACGGTCTCAAGCTCCGATGTGCTCTTTTCATTCATGGAACGCGCAGATGTCAATTCCACAAAAGCCTGCTCCTTTTCAACAGACACCTCACGCATACCGGCTCTGATGCCGTCGACCTCTATCCTCTTGTTGCTTATCGCCGCATTGAGTTCCTGCTGCTCTGCACGTTTTTTCTCGAGACTGACCGCAACGAGACCTGCGGCTTTTTCCGTCTCGACTCGTTCGGAATTGAGCCTGATGATATCAGCGTCCGCACGCGCTATCGCGTCGTCGTCTCTCTCTTTTCGCTCAGCGATACCGCTCCTGGTCTTTTCAAGCAGCTCCACACGGTAACGACAGCCTCCGAAAGCGCTCTCCGCCTCGCTGAGAGCCAGTTTTGAAGCGTTCAGCGTTTCAAGCGCGCGGCGCTCACTTTCGTCCGTGGTCTCCGCCGCAGCCCTTGATCCGGCAGTTTTTTCACACGCAAGCTCATACTGACGTTTGAGTTCTGCGCAGCGTTCCTCAAGCTGTTTCAGATTATCCTCAAGAGCGGCCGATGCATTCTTTTCGTTTTCAAGCGCCGCCGCAGCCTGTATGACTCTTGCTTCATGCTCGGCAAGCCTTCTGTCGGCGGCTGATTTTTCCGCCGCCGCAGCCGCCTCGTCGGCGCGCGCAGAAGTGAGGGCAGCAGTTGCGGTGTTCACCGCTTCGTCGGCGGCAATTCTTTTCTTTTCCGCTTTTCTCAGAGAAAGCTCCAGTTCGAGCAGAGCTTCATCCTCTGACTTTATCTGCGCGGCAAGCCGCTCAAGATCGAGCGACCTTGTCATTATTCCCGTTTTCTTTGCCGCCGAACCGCCCGTATATGAACCGCCTGCGTTTATCACCTGTCCGTCGAGAGTCACCACTCTTATTTTGAATCCCGCAGCCCGCGCTATCACGGACGCACAATCTATATCGCGCGCTATTACGGTCCTCCCGAGCAGGTCTGTCGCTATCGGCTCAAAACGCGCCTCGGTAGTCACCGCGTCGCACGCAAGCCCCAGATAACCTTCCTTGTGCTGTACCGCGCTGACATCGGCTCTGCGTCCTTTTATCGTGGTGACCGGCAGAAAAGTCGCCCGGCCGGCTCTGTTCTGTTTCAGAAAAGCTATACAGGCCTTTGCATCGTTTTCATCCTCGACCACGATATGCTGCACGCCTGCGCCCAGCGCGGTTTCAACGGCAACTACATACTCATCGGTCGTATTTATTATCGAAGATACCGTCCCGTACACGGTACATCTCAGCCTGAATTCCTTCACGGCGCCGAGCAGCGTCCTTACACTGTCGGAATATCCCTCGAGCAGCCGCTCCATACGTTCAAGGCTCTCGTGTCTCTGCCTGACGGCGGAAAGCGCCACACGCTTTTCGCTGACCGTTGCACGTTCCCGGTTCTCAATCGCAGCGGCATCAGCCGCTTCATGCACGGAAGCTTCACGCACCGCTTCACATTTCCGACATTTTTCCGCCGCATTCTCAGCCAGATCCGCTGCCGCCGCTGCCGCGTTCCCGAGTTCATTGCTTTCCGCTTCCAAAGACGTCAACGCCTGATTTGCATTCTCCAGCGAATGTTCGGCAAGCTGTGCACGTGTGATAAGCTGTGCTTTTTCAAGCTCCGCAACGGCGAGCACTGACGAAGCCTGACGCTCCTGCGCTTCAGCTCCCGCGAGCTCCTCCTGAGCGGACAGTATCTTATGCTTCTCTCCCGCATAACGGGACTGGAGCGTTTCACTTTCAAGTCTGAGAGACTGAACCTTTTCTTCCGCTGCGGCAAGCTCTTCACGCGCAGTGCCAAGTTCTGCATCGATCGCGTCGATCTGCGTGAGTGCAAGCTTTATGCTCTCATTGCTTTGTACTTTCAGCTCCTCAAGCCTGCGTATCTCCGCTTCGGTCACCGATATGCCGCCGCGCAGCCGTTCCGCTTCACGTTCGAGCTCGGCAGCTTCTCTCTCCGTCCGAATATTTCGCGCTCAGGTCATTGCTTTCGTTTATAGCCGCGTCCAGGCAATTCTCACGTTCGGAAAGACTTTCACAAAGCAAGTCATATCTCGTCTGTGAGGCAGCAAGGTGTTCTTCGTTCTTTTTCAGCGTTTCACGCAGAGAATCGAGTTTGTCGAGCCACAGCGTCACCTCGATAGACTTTTTCTCACCTGAAAGCTCGATATATCTGCGTGCGTTTTCGGCTTCCTTTTCAAGCGGGCCGACCCTTGACTTCACCTCGGCGAGCACATCGCCTATACGCAAAAGGTTCTGTTCGGCATCACGCAGTTTTCTTTCCGTCTCATTTTTCTTGGCACGGTATTTTGAAATACCCGCAGCTTCCTCAAAGATACTGCGCCGTTCCTCGTCACGCCGTGAGAGCACCTCGTCTATCTTTCCCTGTCCGATTATGGAGTACCCCTCCCGGCCGACCCCCGTATCATAAAACAGTTCATAGATATCCTTCAGCCTGACCTGCTTGGAATTGATATAATACTCGCTTTCCCCCGTACGGTAAAGCTTGCGTGTGACGGATATCTCTTCCCCGTCGCCGATAGACGCCACCGGGCTGCGCTTCTCCCCGCCGCCGTCCGAAGACTGCGCCGCAGCATGCTCAGCCGATGTATCGAGGCACAGCGTCACCGAAGCAAATGTCGCCGGAGGAAGCCCTGCGGCGCCGGTGAAAATAACATCCTCCATGCGGCTGCCCCTCAGTGATTTCATGGACATTTCACCGAGCACCCATCTCACCGCGTCGGAAATATTTGATTTTCCGCTGCCGTTAGGACCGATGATGGCGGTTATTCCGGAGCCGAATTCTATTACCGTCTTTTCCGGAAAAGATTTGAAGCCGATAAGCTCTACGGATTTCAGGATCATATTTCAAATACTTTACTTTCTGAATTTCATTATTTTCAGGCAGCATGCCGTACGGACGATGCCACGTCATACATACAAACGACGATGTTGAAACGGCGGTCACAAAGATAAAACTTTTACCTCGCCCTCTCCGAGACTCGTATCGGTGCCGAGCTTTATGTACTCTACGCCGTCCTCCTCGCGGAGCAACGTCAAATTCTCTCTGTGCTGCCCTGTAAGCCTCGACATAAACCGAGGTGCCACTTTCAACACGACCTTTTTTCGTCCGCGCAGTCCTGCACGGACATTCTCAAGATAAAGCCTCGACCATACGCGCTCCCCTATCGCGCTGTCATATCCCAGACAGCCGCGGACGCTTTCCACGTCCTGAAGTCCTATCCTTATCACCTTGACCGAGTTTTCGAGAAACACCCTGAGTACAGCCGCGCAGCGCGTTATTGTCGAACGCTCGTCCGCAAGCTCATATTCGCCGTTCAAAAGCATTTGTTCAAGGCGCGTGCCGGGGATGACGACCGTCGGATATATCCTCGCGCAGTCACAACCGCATCTCACAAGTTCCTTTGCGGTATACAGCTCATTTTCCGGTGTGCCCCCGGGAAGTCCCGTCATCATCTGCCCTACCAGCTCGAAACACCCGCGGCGCTTTATCAGATGTGAGGCACGTCGGGTATCTTCGGCGGTGTGACCGCGCTCACACGCCGTCAGAACGGCGTCGTCCATACTCTGGATGCCGAGCTCTATGGCGGTAACACCGTATTCTTCAAGGATGTCGAGCCGTTCGTCATCTATGTAGTCCGGTCGTGTCGACAAACGTATTCCGTCCACCGCCCCGGATCTTACATATTCGTCGGCAATTTTAAGCAACGCGGTCATTCTCTCCGTACCTATACCAGTGAAGCTGCCTCCGAAAAACGCTATTTCGGTACGCTCCCGACGACCGCGTGCCAAAAAACTTTCGATAGTCTCGCGGACCCTGAGCGGCTCGGTCTCTGCCGCAGGTGCCCCCGATATCTCGCGCTGAGAGCAGAAAACGCACATATGGGGGCATCCCTCATGCACTATGAAAACGGGAATGTTGGTATGTGTTTTCATCTCACGCCGTCGCCCAGCGCATCGAACAGCCTGAGCGCCTCAAAAGCGGCAAGCTGCTCTGCCTGACGCTTTGAACCGGCCGTGCCGCTGCCTATAACGTTATTATTGAGCAGTGCCTCGGTCGTAAAAACTCTCTGGTGTGCCGGACCGGTCTCAGACACCAGTCTGTACTCAAGTATATCCTCCGGACTTTGCTGCACGAAACGCTGCAGCATGGACTTGTAGTCTTCGGAACCGCTCCGCAGGCAGCGCTCTATATCCCCGGAAAGCCGTGGAAGCAGAAACGTCTTCACCGCATCAAGACCTCCGTCAAGGTAGATCGCACCCAGCAACGCTTCAAACGCATCTGCCAATATGCTCTTGCGGTGCCTGCCGTTGCTCATCAGTTCTCCGTGACCGAGAAAAAGGTATTTACCAAGCGAAATCTCCTCGGCCTTTGATGCCAGCGTGTCTTCGCATACGACAGCCGCTCTGACACGGGTCAAAACGCCTTCCTTAAGACCGCTCGTCCTGTAAAGATAATCGGTCACCGTCAGTGAAAGGACCGAGTCGCCCAGAAATTCAAGTCTCTCGTTGTCTTCTCTGACGCCCTGCGAACGTGCCTCGTTCACATATGACGTATGTATGAGAGCGTTGGTGAGCAGCTCAGGATCACTGAATCTGTACCCGATGGTATTCTCAAGCTCACGGACGGGAGCCGGTTGAGTCATGTTCATTTATAATCCCTGTTTCTCATTATTTCTATAGCATCGGCATATGCCAGCGCCTGCGATATGGTCTTTTCTATCGCCTGAGCGTTTGCCGCGCCGTGCGCCTTGATCACCGGCTTTGAAATGCCGATAAAAGGAGCGCCGCCGTACGCACTCGGATTGAACCGCTGCTTCAGGGCGCGAAGATCGCGCATCACCAACGCGCCGGCTATCTTGCCACGCAGCGAAGCGCCGAGCGTGGAGCGAATGGTGGAAAAGGCGAATTCCGCCGTTCCCTCTATCGATTTCAACGCGATATTGCCGGTGAAACCGTCAGTAACCACGACATCGCAAATCCCCCGCGTCAGGTCTCTGCCCTCGATATTTCCGATAAATCCCGGCATCAAGTCGCGCAGCATAACATATGCCTCACGGCAGACCTCGGTACCTTTACCGCTTTCCGTGCCGTTGTTCAGCAGCCCGATGCGGGGAGACTTTATCCCCATGACCTCAGAAGCATATACCTCACCCATTTTTGCAAGCGTAAGAAGCTGATCTGCGGTCATTTCCGGATTCGCTCCGCTGTCCAGCAGCAAAAACGGCTTGTTCAGCGGCACCACCGCGCCGAGTGCCGCACGTCGTACCCCCTTGAACCGTCTGAGTATCAGTGAAGCCGCAGTGAACAGCGCACCTGTATTCGCGGCACTGACAAGTGCGTCCCCTGCATCCTCCGACAGCAGCCTCACGCTGACCGCAAGCGAAGAATTTTTTTTCTCCCTCATGACGGACGAAGGCGCATCATCCATCGTCAGCACCTCGTCCGTGTGGATCGCCTCGTAATCGCCGTCCCCTGCAATGTCCTTTATGACCTTGCTGTCGCCAACAAGAACGAGCCTGCATCCGCACGCCGCAGCACCTGCGACGGCGCCTTTGACCACCTCTCCGGGGGCATTATCGCCACTCATGGCGTCGACTATCACTGTCTTGCGTTGTCCCATGTGTTCATTCTCCGTCTTTCGCGGTGTAGCCGCAGCCGGCAATACACTTTATCGTCTTCTTCTGTTTGTTTTTCACCAGCATACCGCCGCACGCCGGGCATTTTTCCGGCAACGGCGTATCCCATGTGGAAAAGTCACAATCCGGATATCCCTCGCATGAATAGAAACCGCCCTTGCTGCGCACTTTCCGGTATACGAGCCGTTTTCCGCACTTGGGGCACGTAAACCCGGTGTCAGCCACGACAGGACGTGTGTTCTTGCATTCCGGGTATCCTTTGCATGCGTAAAACTGTCCGTATCTCCCGGTGCGCAGCACCATATCCCGGCCGCATTTCTCACACTTTTCCTCAGCCAGCACCTCGGCCTTTTTCTCGGTCAGCGGACTTCCGTCCGCGCCGAGCCTGACGGTGCTGCGGCATTCCGGATAATTCGGGCACGCGGCAAATTTACCGTATCTGCCGTTTTTCACGACCATCCTTGAGCCGCATTTTTCACATATCAGATCGGACAGCTCGGGTTCTCCGCGGTCACGGTTCGATGCGGCGGCATTCTCAAGCATCGGTTCAAATCTCTCGTAGAACTGGCGGAGCGTCACATGGTAATCCTCCTCGCCCTGCTCTATTCGGTCGAGATCCTCCTCCATCTTGGCGGTGAACCCGTAATCGATTATGTCGGAAAAATATTCCTTCATGAGCGCATTCGTCTCATAGCCCAGCTTGGTCGGTATCAGCGCCCTGCCGTCTCTGACGACATACTCTCTGGTTATTATCGTATTTATCGTCGGAACAAAGGTCGAAGGACGTCCTATGCCGAGTTCTTCAAGCGTTTTTATCATCGAAGCCTCGTTGTAATGAGGGGGCGGCTGGGTAAACTTCTGCTCCGTCAGCAGCTCGCGCAGGTGCAGCTCCTCACCCTCCGCAAGTTCGGGAAGTTTGCCGGCTCCGAGTTCTTCATCCTGCGGCTGTTCTTCGGAATGCTCCTGACTGTCATGTGACACCGCCATAAAGCCATTGAAACGCACCGTATATCCGGCAGCTCTGAAATCGTAATCTCCCGCTTTTATCTCAGCCACCACGGTGTCAAGCTGCGCGTTGGCCATCTGACTTGCCACAAACCGCTCCCAAACGAGCGAATATACCTTGAGCTGGTCCGGTGTCAGGCTGTCAGCTACCGATTCCGGCGTGTCGAAAACATTCGTCGGTCTTATTGCCTCATGCGCGTCCTGTGCATTCCCGCGTGATTTGAACACGTTGGGAGACTTCGGATAATACTGCGCTCCGTATCTCTCAACGATATATGCCCGTGCCGCATCTCTAGCCTCATCCGATATGCGCAGCGAGTCAGTCCTCATGTATGTGATAAGACCTCTCGTACCCTTATCACCGAGTGAGATGCCCTCATAAAGCTCCTGAGCCGCACGCATCGTACGCGCAGACGAAAAACCGAGCTTTTTATTTGCCTCCTGCGTCAGTGTTGAAGTTATCAGCGGCGGCTGTGCCCGGCGCTGCTTGAGCGCCTTTTTGACACTGCTTACCACTATATGCGACTTTTTCACCGCTTCGGCTATCTCATTCGCCGTTGCGCCGTCATGCACCTCGAGCTTTTTGCCGCCGCGTCCGGTAAAGCGAGCCGAAAAATCACCGCCCGTCGCCGAAAGCTGCGCTGTCAGGTTCCAATATTCTTCGGGTACAAAGGCCTTTATCTCCTCCTCGCGCTCCACGATCAGCCGCGTGGCCACTGACTGCACACGTCCGGCGGAAAGTCCGCTTCGTATATGCTTCCACAGTATCGGGCTTATCTTGTAGCCCACTATGCGGTCAAGTATACGGCGTGTCTGCTGCGCGTTCACAAGATCCATATTTATTTCGCGGGGATTCTTTACCGCAGCCTTGACGGCGTTCTTTGTTATTTCGTTAAAAGTGATCCGCTCGTATTTCTTCGCGCTGCCCTCCAGCACCGCCGCAAGATGCCATGCTATGGCCTCACCTTCGCGGTCCGGGTCAGTCGCAAAAAGAACGAGATCGGCGGCATTTGCAGCCTTGCGCAGTTCTTTTATCACATCGCCCTTGCCGCGTATGTTTATATACTGCGGTTCAAAGTCATGCTCTATGTCAACCCCAAGCTTGCTCTTGGGCAGGTCGCGCACATGACCGACCGACGACATCACCTTATAGCCTCTTCCGAGGTATCCCCTTATCGCAGGCGCCTTAAACGGCGACTCGATAATAACGAGTACATTCATATCGTTGCGTTTTGCCTTTCATTACATGGTTACACCGCTGCGAATCTCTGACCCGGCAGCGCGGTTATCTCTCCGAGTATTTCAAGCGCCGTAAGCGCCTTAGCCGTATCCGAAACACTGAAACCGAGCAGTTTCACAAGACCGTCGGCAGTTATACCCTCGTTTTTTCTCACGGCGTCCAAAACGGCCGCTTCGCATTCCGTCGCTCCCGACCGTTCCGCCGCTTGCGGCTCAGCACCTTCCGGACGCGGTCCCGACGTCCCGTGAACAGCGTTGCCTGCATCGGTACGCTCGTTTTCAACGGGTTCGTGTGCATGATATTTCTTTATGCGTTCCACATCCGGGTTTCTCAGCTCGTATCTGTCGCTGAGCTTTTCGGCTATATCCGTAGCCGAATGCGCGACTTGTGCGCCGGAACGAAGCAGCCATGCAGTCCCCTCATACGCTTCATCCCCCGCTACCGGAGGTGAAACGAATATAAGTCTGCCTTGTTTTTTCGCACAGTCGGCCGTTATCAGCGCTCCGCTCTTCATACCGGCCTGCGTCACCAGCACCGCATCGCTTATCCCGCTTATGATACGGTTGCGCTGCGGATACGTATAGCGCGCCGCCGGAAAATTCGGAGGATATTCGCTGATGATCATGCCTTTTTCAGCTATTTCGGAAAGCATCTCACCGTTGTACCAGCGCCACGCGCGCTCATGACCGCAGCCGAGCACCGCCACGGTGAATCCTCCGCCGTCAAGACAGCTGCGATGCGCCTGTGAGTCTATCCCGTACGCGAGCCCGCTTACTACGGTCACGCCGTAATCGGAAAGTCCGGACGAGAGAACGGACGTGCTCTTCAATCCGGACGGCACGGCATCACGGGTACCGACTATCGCCACGCACGGCGTCTCGCCGAGCTGTCGCAGCCTCCCCTTCATGTAGAGCAGGTACGGTCTGTCGCCCAGCATCCGCAGACGTGAGGGATACAGCGGATCGCCGAGCGCCACCGGTGTTATCCCGCTACGCTCACACCTGCCCACTATGTCGATCGCCCTTGTGAGATCCTTGTCCAGCAACCGTTTCTCAGTGGTTTCACGAAGCCCCAGATCTGCATAGCTCCCGGCGGAGTATACGGCGGCAGGATCGTCTCCGAAAGCTGCCAGCAGTTTGCGTCCCTGCTTGTTCGCAGGTCCGAGCGCACAGGCAAGCCACACGGAGTAAATCAATTTGCTCATCCGCACCACCCTTTCCACGTTATCCGCACAAAGTCACATACAAACGATTTCCACCTGAACACTTATAAAGTTTTCATCGTCAGCCGTGAGCGGCAGCCTCCCACAGAATGACCGAAGCCGCCACGGCAGCATTCAGGCTCTCGCTCCGTTCGTCGGTAGGAATGCTGAGTGCACGGCAAAGCGAAGCCACCCCGGCGCTGATGCCATGGCCTTCGTTCCCGATGACCACAAGATCGCTGCGGCTTATCCCGTCTCTCCCGAGGACAGCAGCACCGCCCGACGGCATCGCTGCCCAGCACACGCCGGCACGGGCTATGTGCTCACGCACCATGTTCTCAGGGTCTGTGCACACCACTATCCGCTGACGGAACACCGCGCCCATGGAACTTCTCACGGTCTTCTGAGCATATACATCCGCACAGTCGGCGCTGACATACACCGCATCGGCGCCGAAAGCGAGCGCCGACCGCAGTACGGTACCCACATTGCCGTTATCCCTGACCGACTCAAGCATCACCCCGCCGCCTGCGTACTCATCTGATGCGACATTCGGCAACAGATCGGAAACGCACAGCACCCCGTCAGGAGCCGAATCGGAAGTGATTTTATCATAAACACTGTCCGAAACGAGGCAAAGCCTGTCTTCAGGCACTCTTTTAACCAGTTCCGCATACTTTTCCAAAGCGTCCGCAGCAACATACACCGCACGCGGGCTCAGCCCGGCGTCAAGGTATTCCTTCAGAAGCTTGGCGCCCTCGAATCTGAACAGTCCTGACGCGATGCGTTCTTTTCTGTCGCACAGTCTCACAAGCTGCTTTACGCGCTCGGAAACGCGCGACGTAAGCTCGTTCATACCAGTTCTCCTATGACTACGCGCTCTATATCCCCCATGTCACGGCGAAATGACACGTCAAACCCTGCCGACTCAAGCATCGCCGCAACGTCCTGCGACTGCCCGAAGCCGACCTCAAACATCATATACGCCCCTTTTCCGAGGCGCGGCGCGCACGAGGAGATGACCGAACGGTAAAACGTCAGTCCGTCGGGACCGCCGTCAAGTGCAGTATGCGGTTCTGCCTGAACATGGGTCTCGAGCATGGATATCTCATCCGCCGGTATATACGGCGGGTTGCAAACCACCGCATCGACACCGGATATCCTGGAATATTCCTCCGGTTCAAGTGCGTCGAACCGCTCCACACTCACCGCCGGATACTGCGAAAGATTCTCCCCCGCAAAGGAAAGCGGCGCGTGATAATAGTCAAGCGCCATCCCGGTTACGTCAGGTCTGTTTGAAGCGATCGCAAGAGATATGCATCCGCTGCCACAGCATATGTCGGCAAACCTGCCCCTGTCGGGCAGCAGCTCTATCGCCGCGGCAGCAAGTATCTCGGTATCGCTCCGCGGTATGAAGCACCCCGGACCCACCGAAACGGGCAATCCGTAAAACCAGCACTCTCCGAATATATACTGAAGCGGAACTCCCGATGCGAAGCGGCGCACCATATCCCGGCAGAGGACCACGGTCGCCTCATCGACTTCCGTATCCAGAAGCGTCAGCAAAGTCTTTCTGTCTATGCACAGTGAATGAGCCACTATCAGATCCGCAAGAGTCACAAACTCATCGGTATATGCGGACAGTTCCCGTGCAAGGTCGCGTCTGAGCTCGTTTATGGATATTTTCATTCCGGCACTTCCTCATCCGAAGCCGCAACTTCCGCTTCACCGGCAGTGCCCGGAGCGTCGGCGTGGTCCGCCCCGGTTCCGGCACCGGGCTGATCCCAGAGGCGAGGGGAAAAATCCGGAAACACCGACGGGAGCGAAGCCTTGAGCGCCGTGATGGCACATTCCATCTGCCCCTCATCCGGTTCCTTGGTGGTTATACGCTGCATCCACAGCCCCGGTGCGGACAGTATACGGGTGACAATGTTGTCGTGTTTACCCGCATACATTATATACTCGTACCCGACGCCTACTACTACCGGAAGCAACAAAATCTTGATAACCACGCGCTGCCATACAACGTCAGTCGTGAACGCAGTCGCCGCCAGTATCGATATGATGATGATCACAAACAGCAATGAAGTCCCGCAGCGGGGATGGTACCTGCTCTCTCTCCTTACGTTCTCCACCGTAAGCTCCGCACCGTGCTCATAGCAGAACACCGTCTTGTGCTCGGCTCCGTGGTACATAAAGACCCTGTGCATATCCGGCAGAAGAGATGCAAGGAACAGATACAGGACGAAAACGATAACTTTGAAAACTCCCTCGACGGCGCTGCGCCAGTAACCGAGTTCGACATCAAAAAGCCTTTCAGTTCCTTTTGCCGCAAGCGTCGGCAGATAGACGAACAGGCCTACCACCAGAGCCATGGCGAAAACGAATGAAAGCCCCGTCAACACATTCATCAACGAAGCCCCGAAGCGCTTTTTCAGCCACTTCTCGAACTTGCCCGGCTCCTCTTCCAGGCCGAGCATATCCACGGCATCGCTGAGCGTAGAATATGACAGTATCAGCGTCTCCACAAAATTTACGATCCCGCGTATGAACGGCACGCGAAACAGACGGCATTTGTCGCGCACCGTTTTATTGGACTTGTTCTTGACGACGATGCCGCCGTCCTGCGCACGGACCGCTATCGAGTGGCGCTCACGGCTTTTCATCATCACGCCCTCTATCACGGCTTCGCCGCCGACCGTGCCGAGGCGGGGATTTTTATTGTCTGAAGGTCTGCTCATGTTTCACAAAACTTTCTCTTGTATTTCGTTATCCTATGTATTATAATTAAACGCACTGAAAAAGTAAACACTTTTTTTGGATTTCACTCTAAACTTTTTACGGACCTAAATTGCAATATCAAATAGGACATTATGAAAAACAAAATCAGAGCAGTGGT
>OLGB01004365.1_pt1 | contig 12122 bp, 9 predicted proteins | sample 1605691 | NCBI WGS metagenome assembly OLGB01 (sample SAMEA3888925, study PRJEB22519) | human gut metagenome | biome: human gut; feature: human-associated habitat; material: faeces | place: Denmark | collected 2010
ACCTTCGGCAAATTCGCAGCTTCCCAACGGGCCGATGTGGGCATCGGCCCCTACAAAAGCTGTTTCGCAGTTGCTTCCCCCTTGCCGCGTAAGGCGCGGCAAGGGGGAACTTTTATTGTTGTTTTACCGCTGCTCCTGTACGTACAGGTTCACGCGGCTCTGGATCATGCTGGCAGTAGTCTGGACGTCCTTGTCGCCGGCGAAGTAGGCGGCAACCTCATCGGTGATGATGTCGAGGATCTCCTGATCGTAGTCATAGACGCTGCGCGTGCTGTTGATCACGCCCAGGATCTGGTCAATGTCCTCCTGCGTAAGCGCATAGACATCCTTATAGACCGTTTCGCCGTTTTCCATGGTCTCATAGCTGCCCCGGATGGCCTTGTCGGGCTCGCCGTCGCCGTCCCAGTCGACCTGTTCGCCGTTTTCGTCCAGCTGGTACTGCTCGGTCATTTCCGCGTCAAACGCGGCCTGACGGATGGGGAAGCCGTAATAGTAATTGTTCTCGTCTATCGTGTTCATCTTTTTGATGATCGAGCAGACGAAGTCCCACGCGGCGTCGGGGTATTTCGTGACGGAGGAAATGGCCATCGGCATCTGAAGCCCGAACGAGCTGCCGGAGCCGGCCTCGGTCGGATAGCCGGTAAAGGTGATCTTGTCGCGGATCGCGTAGACGTTCCAGATATAGGAGTCAAAGCTGTACATCCCGATCGTCGACATGAGCTGCTTGCCGTTCGTGATGCGGGTCGCGTCAGATTCCCACATCGCGTCGTCAACGGCAATATCGGCGGAGGAGGCATAAGCAATCGCGCCGTCACCGTCACTGGTTTCTGCCGGGAAGGAATTGCAGAAGGCCAGCAGCTGCTGGAACGCCTCGGAGTCAAACTCGCACTTGCCCGTCGTCCAGTCGACGAAAGCAGACAGGTTGCGGGACAGGCAGTTCGACAGAGCCGTGTTCTTCGTCCAGCCGTCAGAGAAGACCGTTGCGCCCTCCTGCAGCTGCGTCATGGCGTCCTGCACGGCAGCGACGTTCCATGTGTCATACTGGCTCGCGATGGAAGACAGCGCGTAGGCCGTCTGCACGGAGAAGCTGGTGGGCAGCTCATAGAGCTTGCCGTCCTTTTCGAGCGCACTCATGACCTGTGGGACAAAATAGTCACGGCTCAGGCCGTTTCCGCCGTCCATAAATGTGTTGAGATCGGCAATCACGCCCTTGGCGGCGTATTTATCAATCGGCAGGTTGCTGGTCAGGAAGATATCCGGCACGCTGCCGCTGATGATCTCGGTGGTGAGCTTGGTGACGCCGGCGTTGTAATCGTCGTCGGTCGCGTACTCGCTGTAGTCGACGACATTGATGCGGTACTCGTCGTTCGTCTTGTTGTATTCGACGATCATGCTGCGCAGGTTCCAGTCGAGATACATGCACGCGAGCGTCAGAACCTTCTTTTCCTTGATCTCAGACGCGTCCACACGGTGCAGGACGATCAGCTGATAGGTCGTGGGGTCGGTGTTCCAGTCCTGCATGAGGGCGGCCACGCGGCTGTCGGAGAGCATGGAGAAGCCCGTCATGTTGTTGGTGTCAACGTCGCAGGCCAGCCAGTCGACGAGCTTCTCCTTCGTGTCCGTTTTGGCGGTATAGCCATAGATGTTATTATTGTAGGTGTAGTAGAAGTCATAGGCATCGTCGCCCGGGAAGATGCTCCCCACGTTGGGCGGCAGCTTGACCTTCTCGCCCCAGTCCTTCGTTTCCAGATCGATGGGGACGAAGTACTGGCCGTTTTCATCGGCGGCATTCACGTCGTCCGTGTAATTGTACCACATAACGCCAACCTGCTGTGCGTTCAGCCGGTACAGACTGCCGTTATACTGGCTGCCGTCGAGCTTGAACTGCACGTTGCCCTCTGCATCGAGGACGTAAATATTATTATAGTCGCTGACGTAGAGATTGCCGGCGGCGTCGACGGCGAAGGAGCTGAGGTTGCCGCTCATGCCGTCCTCGTTGTCCTTGTTGTTCGTGTTGGAAAGGTCGAGGCTGGCGATCGTGCTGCCGTCGGCAGCAACGTGCACCAGATAAGAGCCGCCCACGTCCGTGGAAGGGTAATCCCATCTGCTCTCCGTTTCAGGGTCAAAGTCGTCGGGCAGGTCAAACTGCGTGGCGTAGACATTCACAAGCAGCCACAGCGTCCCGTCGTCCGAGCCGATCATGTTATAGCAGTCGACGCTGCCGTCCGCGCCCTCCGGAACCTGCGGCAGATCCAGATTGGTCAGTTCCGTGCAGGTACCTGTATCGGGGTCGATGGTGAGCATGGACAGCCGCGTGTTGTAATACGACCAGGTTTCGCCCGTAACGGGGTCAGAGTTGACGATCTCCTCGCCCTGCATGCCGACCGAGGCATAGAGCGTCGTTCCGGCGGCGCAGATCTGGTTGACGTACTGCACGCCGTCCGGAACGGCAAGGTCGAAATAATCGGCCTTATAGGCGTATTTTGCCGTTGTCTGGGAGGGCTTGGTCTGGTCGATCAGAGAATTGCCCGGATCGGTCTTGCCGGGATCCTTCGTCCCGTCCTTCGAGCAGCCCGCGAACAGGCTCATTACCATCAGCGCCGCAAGCAGCAGCGCAAAAATCCGTTTTGTTTTCATGTAATACTCCTTTTCATTTCATGCCCAATGTCCATAATCTATATCTTGTGCTGACGCACAGTACAGGCGGCCTATCTTGCCGTCTGTATCATACCAAAACAAAGACGCAAAAGAAAGCCCGGCGTTGCATTTTTCATATTTTTTTAAGAACTGACTTTGCCTGCACCCGGCGGAATGCAGTGGATTGTCGGCGAATTCGTAGGTTTCCGCGCATTCGATTGTAGGGGTCGATGCCCACATCGACCCGTTGGGCAACCGCGAATTCGCCGGAGATTCCCGTAAAATTGGTGCATTCTGCCGGGCCGATGTAGGCATCGGCCCCTACAGGGTGCTGCGCAAATCTGACAGTCTGCCGCTTTACTCCGACGGCATTGTCTCTGCCCGGATGGGCAGGATGACCTCGGCGGTAAATTTTCCGTTTTCCGTGTAGCGCTTGAAGCCACCGGCCATCTGGGCCATGATCTTTGCACAGGTGCGCAGGCCGATCTTATTGGACTCGATGCGGCCGGAGGCGGGGTTCACGCTGTTGGACAGGCAGATGTGCAGCGCGCCGTCTTCGATCAGCGCCGCAATGGCAACGGGCTTAGCCGGGTCTGCGTACTTTCGGATGTTGTCGAAGAGATTGTCGAGCACCCGCTTCAGATACATCACGTCGGCCTCGATCTGCACCTCCTGCTGCGGCAGCAGCAGCTGCACCATAAAACCCTGCTGCTGCAGCTGGACACGGCTCTCGCCCAGCAGCTGCTCCAGAAGCAGCCGCGCATCATAGATTTCCATCTGCATGGGCAGCTCCTTGCATCCAAACAGCAGCGAATACCGGAACAGTTCGTCTGTCAGCGTCTTCAGCTGCTCGGCCTTGCCGTAGGCGGCGTCCAGATAGCTTTGCAGCTCGTCTTCCGAGCGGTACTGCCCGTTTTTCGCAAGATCGAGATAGCCGAGCAGCGCGGTAAGCGGGTTGCGGATGTCGTGCGACATGGCGGTGATGAGGTCGCTGTTCTGCTGCAGGGCACGCTGCTCCTCGCTGGTCTTGCGCAGGAGCGACAGGCGCATCTGCTCGACGCTGGCTGTCAGCTGTGAGATCTCGTCGCGGCCCTTCGGCTCGAGCTGCAAATAGAGATTGCCCGCGCCGATGGACTGCACCTCCTGCGAGATGGCGACGACTCTGCGCGCGATGCGGCGGTTATACGCCAGCAGCGTCAGCGCCAGAACCGCGCAGCCCAACAGCAGCGAAACGATCCACAACAGATCGTAGAGCCCGGAATCGGAGTTGTCATAGATCACGGCGTAAAACGTGCCGTTGCGAAACACGATGGGATAGACGACGCTGGCCATCTGCTCCTTGAGCGAATACGCATCGACTGCCGCGGTGTCCGCGCCCCCCCAGCCGATCTCGAGGATCTGCCGCTGATCATGATACAGCATGATATAATAGTCTTTTTTCGTCTCGCCCCAGCGGGCCAGCATATCCGTGTCGCGCGTGGAGATGCTGTTCTGCCGCACAAAGGACTGGAACTCCTGCGCAGCCCTGTTCGTGCGCTTCAAAACAGCCTTGTCGCTCATATAGCTGCGTTCGATGATCTGCTCGCCGGTGAAGTTCGCCAGCAGGCAGACGCACACACCCAGTACCAGCCCCAGCAGCAGCACAAACAGCGGCTTGACGCTCAGCGAAACAAAATGCTTCTTCTTTTCAGTCAATCTGATAGCCCTTTCCCCAGACGGTGCGGATCAGGCGCGGGTTGGCCGGATCCTCCTCCAGCTTCTTGCGCAGGTTCACAATATGCACCATCACGGTATTGTTTGACGCCGGCATATACGTCTCGTGCCAGACCGTCTCATAGATCGTGCGCACCGGCACGACGCGGCCCCGGTTCTCCGCCAGGCAGTGGAGAATGGAAAACTCTGTCTCCGTCAGCTCCAGCGGCTGGCCGTTTACCAGCACGCGGCGGTTTTCCTCGTCGAGCACGATGCCGGGCCGGAGCGTCCGCCCGCTCGATTTGCTCTTATACACCCGGTAGCGCCGCAGCAGCGACTCGACCTTCATCATCAGCTCCGCGTGGGAAAACGGCTTGGCGAGAAAATCGTCGCCGCCGGAATCATATGCGCGGCGCTTGTCGCCCTCCTGCGTCTTGGCGGTCAGAAACAGGACCGGGGCTGTGGAATATGACCGGATGCGGCTGCACGCGTCATAGCCGCCCAGCTCCGGCATCATGATATCCATTAAAATAAGATCAAGCTCCGGGTGCTGCCGGACCTGCTCGACCGCCTCCGCGCCCGTCGCGGCCTCCAACACGGTATAACCGCCCGTCTCCAACAGGATCCGGCAGATACGCCGGATATCCGGCTCGTCGTCTACCACCAGAATGCGGATCGCCTCTTCCATGGCTGCTCCCTCCTTTTTGTGGCGCTATTATATCACACTTCCGCAAGCTTCCGGGCAGAATTAAGAATTTTTAAGACATTTTTTATCCCGTGCGCAAAACTGCGTGACGAAACGGGGAAAGCGTGCTATACTATAATAACTTGAGCATAGATGCACGCGCCCGTGCATCACCTCACAAATCACCCGCCATAGGAACCGCAAATGGAGCTTTTATACACCGACAATCGAATCGTCGTCTGTCTCAAGCCTGCGGGCGTTTTGTCCACTGACGAGCCGGGCGGTATGCCGGAGCTGCTGCGCCGGGCGCTGGGAGAGGACGAAACCGGCTGCGTGCGCGTCGTGCACCGGCTCGACCGGCCCGTGGGCGGCGTGATGGTCTACGCGCGGTCGCGCATGGCTGACAGCATCCTGTCTCGGCAGGTGCAGGCGCATACATTTGAAAAGGACTATCTCGCCGTGCTGGAGGGCATTCCGGACGCACCGGAGGGCGTTCTGGCCGATCTTCTCACGCGCGACGCAGCGAAAAAGCAAACCTTCGTCACGCACACCCCCGGCCCGGACGCACGGTCTGCCCGGCTTTCGTACCGGGTGCTTGGCGTGAAGGACGGGCGCGCGCTTGTGCGTATCCGGCTGGAAACCGGCAGGACGCATCAGATCCGCGCGCAGTTTTCCTCCCGCGGCCTGCCGCTCTGCGGCGACCGGAAATACGGCGCACAGTCAGACGGCCCGCTCGGCCTCTGGTCGTATCAAATCGCGTTTTTCCACCCGCAGACGAATGAACGCCTCGTCTTCGCGCATGACCCGCCGCAGGCTGAACCGTGGCTCGCATTTTTTGACACTCTGAAAGAGAAATAGGAGGGCACCATCCCCATGGCAGCAACAAAAGCAAATTCGATCGTGATGACCGAGGGCAGACCCCTGCCGCAGATCATCCGCTTTTCCGTCCCGCTGGCGCTGACCGGCATTTTACAGTTGCTGTTCAACGCCGCCGACGTCATTGTCGTCGGCAAATTTGACAGCAGCACGGCCCTTGCCGCCGTCGGCGCGACAACGTCGCTTATCAACCTGCTCATCGGCGCGTTCATCGGCATTTCCGTCGGCGTCAATATCCTCGTTGCCCGCTATCTCGGCTGCCGGGACGACGAGCGCGTCTCCCGCTCCGTGCACACCTCGGTCGTGCTGGGTCTGGGGCTTGGCGTCGTGGTCTTCCTGCTGGGCTTTTTCCTGGCCAGTCCCCTGCTCCGCCTGATGGATACGCCGGAGGACGTTCTGCCCCTGTCCGACCGGTATTTGCAAATTTACTTCATCGGCGTGCCCGCCTCGCTTCTTTACAACTTCTGCGCGGCGGTGCTGCGGGCCTTCGGCGACACAAAAAAGCCGTTTTTCTTTCTGTCCATCTCCGGCACAGTCAATGTACTGCTGAATCTGTTTTTCGTAGTCGTCTGCCGGCTCGGCGTGGCGGGCGTTGCGATTGCGACGGTCGTCTCACAGTATCTTGCGCTGGCGCTCGTGCTCGTCTGCCTGATGCGGCTGGAGGGCTGCGCGCGGCTGGAGCTGAAAAAGCTCCGCTTTTACCCGGACGAGGCCCTGCGCATGATCCAGATCGGACTGCCTGCGGGTCTTCAGTCCGTGATCTTCAATATTTCCAATGTCATGATCCAGTCCTCGATCAACTCCTTCGGCGCGGACGTGGTCGCGGCAAACACGGCGGCAGGCAATCTCGACTCGTTCATTTATACGGCCTGCAACTCCGTTTATCACGCCTCCATGACCTTTACCAGCCAGAATCTCGGCGCGGGCAAGCCGGAGCGCATCAAGCCCGTCTACCGCGACTGCATTTTGACCGTGCTGCTCATCGGCGTGCCGATGTGCGCGCTGCTGTACTTCTTCGGCCAGCCGCTGCTCGGCATTTACATTGCAAAGGACGACCCGGCCTATGCCTCCGTCATTGCCAGCGGCATGGTGCGCGTGACGTATATGGGCATGACCTATTTCGTCTGCGGCATCATGGAGACGTGCTGCGGCATGGTGCGCGGGCTTGGCCGGAGCTGGATGCCGATGGTCGTGACGATCTTCGGTGCGTGCGTGCTGCGCATCATCTGGATCTACACGATCTTCCAGACGCACCACACGCTTGACGTTTTGTATCTGTCCTACCCTGTCAGCTGGGTCGTGACGAGCGCGGTGCACGTGCTCTGCTTTGTTCTGATCTACCGCCGCATGATGGCGCGGTGGAACACGCATAAGGAGGAAGAAAATGCGGGTTATTGATATTGAAGACGTTGTCTATGCCATGCGGAACCAGACGCAGTTCGTTCTGCGCTGTGAAGAGGTCTTTCACGACAAGATCAGCTCCGCTGCCGCCGCGATCCTGAGCGCACAGCCGCGCAAGCCCTTCGTCTGCCTGACCGGCCCCTCCGGCTCCGGCAAGACGACGACGGCGATGCGCCTGCAGGCGTATCTCGAAAATCTGGGCGTCAAGGTCTGTCTTTTGAGCATGGACAATTTCTTTCTGCCGCTCTCCGAGCGGCCAAAGGACTTGACCGACTGGGAGTCGCCCCTGTGCGTCAACCGGGAGCTGCTGCTTGACACCATCGACCGGCTGTCGAACGGCGAGACGGTGCAGGTGCCGTGGTACGACTTTCCCAACAACCGCACCGGCGGCTACACCCCCATGCAGGGCAGCCGCGAGGCTGTGATCATCGCCGAGGGCATCCATATGCTCAATCCCCTGCTCTTCGATCCCATCCGCGACCGCGCCACCGGCATTTACGTCGCGCCCAGAACGCGTATCATCACGCCCGGCGACCGCATCATCCACCCCGAGCAGGTGCGCGTGGCGCGCCGCATGATCCGCAATTATCAAGGCCGCGGCAATTCCCTGCGCGACACGATCCTCCGCGCCGAATCCGTCAACGCGGGCGAACAGAAGTATATCGCGCCCAACAAACCCAACGCCTCCATCCACATCGACTCGTTCCATGATTATGAACTGTGCATTCTGGCAAAATACCTGCGCCAGATCCCACAGTTCGCGTCCGATCTGGACGACGCGTTTATTGCGGAGCACGGCCTGACCGTCCTGATGGACGTGGTGCGGAGCCTGCCGCCGCTCGATACGCCGTATGTCCCGCGCGACTCCATCGTGCGCGAGTTTGTCGGCGGAAGCATTTTCCAATACTGACACAAAGGAGAACACACACATGACAGTCGTTGAACGCTTTTTGAAGCTCGTTTCCTATCCCACGACCTCGGACGAAGCGTCCGAGACGTGCCCGTCCACCGCGCGGCAGCTTGCGCTTGCACAGGAGCTTGTCCGCCAGATGCAGGACATGGGCATTGCCGACGCGCACGTTGATCAGGACGGCTACGTCTACGGCACCGTCCCAGCAAACTGCGAAAAGGACATTCCTGTCTACGGCCTCATCGCCCACATGGACACCTCGCCCGACGCCCCCGGCGAGAACATCCGCGCGCGCATCACAGAGCCTTACGACGGCGGCGATATTGTCCTGAACGAAGAGAAGCACATCATGCTTTCTCCGAAGGAATACCCGCAGCTGAAAAACTCTGTCGGCAAGCGCCTGATCGTCACCGACGGCACGACGCTGCTCGGCGCGGACGACAAGGCGGGCGTGGCGGAGATCCTGTCCGCCGCACAGCTGCTGCTTACATCCGAAAAGCCGCATGGAACCGTCAAACTCGCCTTTACGCCCGACGAGGAGATCGGCCGCGGTGCCGACCGGTTTGATGTGGCGGGCTTCGGCGCAGACTACGCTTACACCGTTGACGGCGGCGCACTCGGCGAGCTGGAATATGAGAACTTCAACGCGGCCAGCGCGAAGATCGAGATCTGCGGCAAGTCCATCCATCCCGGCTCTGCGAAGGGCCAGATGGTCAACGCCGCGCTCGTCGCCATGGAGCTGCACGGCCTGCTCCCGGCGCTGGAGACGCCGTATTACACGGAAAATTACGAGGGCTTTTATCATCTTGTCGCCATGCGCGGCGAGACGGAGCAGGCGGAGCTGCAATACATCATCCGCGACCACGACCGCGCGAAATTTGAAGCGCGCAAGGCCGTCATGGAAAAAGCCTGCGCGGAAATTGACCGCCGCTACGGCGCAGGCACCGCTGTTCTCACGCTGCGCGACAGCTATTATAATATGAAAGAAAAGATCGCCCCGTGTATGTTCCTGATCGAGAACGCGAAAAAGGCGATGGAATCCGTCGGCGTCACGCCGAAGGTCGTCCCCATCCGCGGCGGCACGGACGGCGCACGCCTGTCCTTTGAGGGCCTCCCCTGCCCGAACCTGTGCACCGGCGGCGAAAACTTCCACGGCCGCTTTGAGTACATCCCCGCAGACGACATGGAAACCATCACGAACCTTCTGGCCCAACTCATGTGGCAGCTTGCCGAGTGATCTGCAAAGCCAACGGCTCCCGTATGCAGCTGCATACGGGAGCCGTTTGTTCTGTCAGCGCGTCAATAGCGGAGGGATTCTGCCGCAGAATTCAGCGCGCTGAACTGTGCAGGATACAGAAGTCTCTGTGACAGCGCATAGAATAAGCCTTATGAATGCGCTTCAAAATAAGCGCGCAGGCCGTTCAGAAGGGCGGTCTGGTCGCCGGGGTCCGGGAGGCCGGAGACAGCGGCGGCGCCGATGACGCTTCCGCCGCGGATGCGGATGGGGAACGCGCCGCTGCACGCGGCGTAGTCACTGCGCGGCAGCCGCCAGTCGCGTTCCTGATCCTCGCAATTGACCTCCAGCTCGTAATACGCGCGCTGGGAGCTTTTTTCAAGCAGGTTGACCAGATTCCGCTTGCGCCGCAGCCACTGCTCGTGATATGCGCCCGTGCCGTCCGGGTAATAGCGGAAGACGATCACGTGATTGATCTCGATCTCCACGGCAAGCGGCGCGCCCATCTTTTCGCACGCGTCCACCAGCGCATGGCCAAGCTCCCACGCGTCGCGGTGGGAAAAGCTCGTGAACTGATAGGTCTGCTCATCTGCGATGCAGGCCTGCAGCGCCTTCTGCGCTTCAGCCCTGTCCATAATAGGCGTTCGCGCCGTGCTTGCGCAGGTAATGCTTGTCGAGCAGCACCTGCGGCATGGGGCCTGCGGCGGGGTTCAGCAGTTTGGCGTGGAAGTTCATAAACGCGACCTCTTCGAGCACAACGGCGTGGTAGACCGCCTCGTCCGCGTCCTTGCCCCAGGTGAACGGGCCGTGGTTGTGGACGAGCACGGCGGGAACCTGTGCCGGGTCGATGCCGCGGCGCTTGAATTCCTCGATGATGACAAGGCCGGTGTTCTTTTCATACGCGTCCTTGATCTCCTCCGGCGTCATACTGCGGGTGCAGGGGATCTGGCCGTAGAAATAATCGCCCTGCGTGGTGCCCATGGCGTCGATGCCGGCGCCGGCCTGCGCAAAGCTGGTCGCCCAGCGGCTGTGCGTGTGGACAATGCCTCCGATGGAGGGGAACGCCCGATAGAGTTCTACATGCGTCGGCGTATCGGACGAGGGCTTGAGACGGCCCTCGACGCGTTCGCCGGTCTCCAGACTCACGAGCACGATGTCGTCGGCGGTCATCTCATCGTACTCCACGCCCGACGGCTTGATGGCGATCAGGCCGCTTTCGCGGTCGATGGCGGAGACGTTGCCCCAGGTGAAGGTGACAAGATCGTGCTTCGGCAGGGCCAGATTGGCTTTCAATACCTGTTCTTTCAGTGCTTCCAGCATAGTGATGCTTCCTTTCTTTCGATGTTACAGGCTCATTTCCGAGCGCTTGATGATATGGTTCTGATAGACCTCGTTCAGCTCAACGAAGTAGCCGCTCCAGCCCCAGACGCGCACGATGAGGTTGCGGTAATTCTCCGGGTGCTTCTGCGCGTCAAGGAGCCTGTCGCGGTTGACGGCGTTGATCTGCATCTGGTGTCCGCCCATGTCCATGAAACTCTTGACGAACATGGCGCATTTGCGGATGGCGTCCTCATTACGGAACATGGTGTCGGACAGCTCGACGGTCAGCGGGCCGCCGTTTGCCACGCGCGTCAGATGGGGCTTGGCGAAGGATTTGATGATGGAAATCGGCCCCTCGCAGCGGGCGAAGAGGGAGGGCGAGTAGTTGCAGGGCAGCGCTTCATGCGCGCTGCGGCCGTCGGGCGAGGCAGGCGCGTCCTTCGAATGCCAGATATAATACATGGCCGAGGCCGTGCCCGCGCGGAAGCAGCCGCCGCGGTCGTTTTTCTTCCCTTCCAGCGCGTCGGCATACCAGTCGAGCAGCTGCACGGCGATGGAATCGACAAAATCATCGTCGTTGCCGAACTTCGGGCCTTCGTAGCGGAGCATATTCTGTTCGCGCTCATAGCCCTTGAAATCGGCGTGCAGCATGGCGAGCATGGTTTCCGGCGTGAAGGTCTTCTCGTCGTAGACGTATTTGCGTACAGCGGCCATGGAATCGGCGGCTGTGGCAAGCCCGTCGCCGTGGAAGCCGTAGTTATTATACTTGCCGGGCTTCGAGATATCGCGCATCTTTTCGAGGCAGTCCGGGCACATGAGGCTCACGAGGGGCGACGGCTCTTTATAGACGTTTTTTGTCTCCGCCATGAGCGCTCCGGCCTGCGCCTCGATATTCTGCTTCACAAGCGCCGCGAAGTCTTCATATGTTTTGCACTCCGGCAGATACTCGCAGGCGTCCTGCACGGTTTTGAGGAAGTTCAGGCTGTCCCAGTTGACAAGATCCATATATCCCGTCACAAGGATCTCCCAGCAGGCGGCCAGCGTGTAGTTATACGCGTCCTGCTTCTCATAGCCCCAGCGCAGCAGCGCAGGAATGACAATTTCGTCGTTCGTATACTGTGGGAAGCCGAGGCCCTTCTGTGTGAGCGTCGTGGCAAGCTCGTAGACGGACAGCGGCGTGTTTTTGTGTACGCGCAGGTTGACCTTGGGGTCGATGAGGCACAGCTCGCGGCTGGCGATCAGGCACAGCTCGGACAGGTCGTTATACGCGTCGGAGCCGTCTTCGTTCGAGCCGCCCAGTACGATAGTCTGCCCGTTGTCGCCCTGCTGGATGCCGATGTAAAGGTCGCTGTCGCGGTTGCAGGAGA
>OLGB01004368.1_pt1 | contig 12118 bp, 11 predicted proteins | sample 1605691 | NCBI WGS metagenome assembly OLGB01 (sample SAMEA3888925, study PRJEB22519) | human gut metagenome | biome: human gut; feature: human-associated habitat; material: faeces | place: Denmark | collected 2010
GCGATACCATTCTTTCTTTTGTTCCAACACTTTTGTATATTCTTCTGTAAGCTCTTTGCATCATATACACTTTTTGTTTTGGAATGATTCCAGAATCATAAAAACCTTTGGTTTTTGTAAGGACGGCGTTGCGACGGCGTTCTATTTTTTTCCACCAAAAAATACCTTAGCGTTTTTATTAAAAATTTTCCCTGTAAGATAATGCATCTTAGATTAGCCACAGCACTATCTCACAGGGGACTTCATTTTTTATCATTATTTTATTTGTGACATTTCATGCCTATCATATTCCTTGCAGATCTTTTCGATATCGTATTCCGGCGCATACGCCTTTGCTATCTCATAAATTTCCCGAATGGTTTCTGTGTCTTCTTCTAACATCTCTGCTGTCTCTTCCACAGAACAGCCTTTTTGCAGTTTTTTACACACCTTAGTAACTATCGTACGCTTTCTTCCTGTTTCTATCCCATCTTCCCTGCCGGCTTCCACACCAGCCTCATATTCTGCCTTACGGAGTTTCTTCTTCTCCCACTCTTCATCATATTCTAAAATACTAAGCATCTTTACCTCCGACCTGTTCTCCTGAAGGAAGTCCACAAGAACTCCCTCTTTGATACACGATTCAATTGCATATTCTACCGCATCATTTAAATTCATCTTCGCGGCATATTCCCGCACTTTTGCCACATACCTTGCATATTGCTGTAAAAGTTTGCAGTGTTCCATCAGCTCTTTATTATGTCCTTCGTTGACATTTAACATCAAAACCTTTAACTCCAGATCCGGCTCACCGCTTAAGTGTTCATATGCAGATGACAGTTTTAACTCAACCCGGTCTTCCACCTCATCTGTGCCATTATAAAACACCATGAATTTCGGAGCCGGTATCTTTTGAAGTGTAGAAGAATATAATGATCTGTTATTAATGTATTTCTGATATTCAATCGATATGTAGAACAGATCACGCAATGGGATGTTTGGGTTTAATGTCGACTGGTGTTCATAGAGATAAATATTCGTCTCCAAAATAAATGCCAGATCATTTTTCATCCCCATATAGATCGCATTTTCCAATGTTACGATCTGTAACGCTTCTGCATTCTCATGTTCACGCCCTGTCACAGCATTATATAAAGACAACAGATTCTCTTTCTTTGAAAAGAGCATCCGGAAAACCGTGTCCTTATATCTGCGGTTCGCCACAAGCTGTTTGTCTTTTCCTTTCGTTTCCATCATAATAAGTCCTCCTTTGTTACAGGAGTAACTTTCTAACGCTCTCTTTCTCCAGTCCTCCTGCTTTTCCTATTTGAGTTTCAAGCATAGATTTCTGAATTAAGATTCGATGTTAGATGAATGTCCCCATTCTATAGATACGAAGTAGAATTATGCTTTGCGCACATTGTAACACTTCCCTTTTCACTTTGGCAATGTTGCGCTAATATTTTTGTGCAACTTATACAATTGCTTTATTTTGTAGTTTGTTCATACCTGCATAATTAGTTAAAGCTCACAGTGGACACCCCCATCTGTGAGCTTTCGCTTTTTATATCTTCTCTCTTCACTTTTTACCACGACGTGTTGATATTTTGCATCTTGTTTTAGCTCTCGCTACGGGCGACAAATTCGACCGTTTCATATTAAGAATCAGCAATAAGCAGCTCATATTCTGCCTTTTCTTCCGGTGTCAGTTTCCTATCCTTATGTTTACTCTCATTCTTTAATACCCCAAGTCTTGAACTGTCCTTTACCTTTATCTTGTCCATAAAAACACCTTCATCCATATTTGCTTCTCCTACGCTCAACTCACGGTATCATGTATACATATACGTTATTACGCATCCATGTATATATATGTTTTTTCTCCGTCTACATGAATTTTTATATATAGTAACTTTCTAGACCAAGTCCACCCTTTTTTCGGGTCTAAATTTTCATATCCTTTGTAAGAACTAATGCCCTTTACAATATCATCCGCTGTCTTTACACCAGTCAATACGATTGTCTCAAATTGTCCCTCACTAGAATATAATTTATTTCCATAACTGTCTGTTATACACATTGTATTTTCAAATGAGGTGGTTTCAACAAGATTATGATAGGTTCTTTCCGAAATCTCTCCATTATAACATCTATCCGCAGTTTCTAATATAAATTGTAACTGATCTTCCGGCATAGCATAACATGCAGATGTAATATCCGTATTTCTTGTCTCTTCTAATTTCAGCAGTTCATACACTTCATTCGTTAATTCTTCATCGTATGTACCCTGTTTTTCAATGTATTTTCCGGTTGAAGTGATGGTAAGTACCGTTTTCGTATATCCATCTTCCGTCATACCTGTAATTACCGTATCGCCGCTTCCCTCTACCGTATAATGCGTGTAGCTGCCGTCCTGCGTTACATTCTTTTTGATAAGATCAGTCCTGCTCCATTCCAAAGGCTCCTGAACATCAATTACTTTTTCTGTCGTTCCTGCACTTGTTACAGCACTTTCGATAATTTCCTTTAGTTCTTCATAATCAAATCCAGTTCCTTCTTCCATGCTTCTTGTATGATCCCGAAGCAAATAAGATGTAATACCGCAGGAATATGTCTTTCCATTGCATGTTGCTGTAACCGTTGCCTTTCCACCGTAAATGTTATTGGAAACAGCCACATAGGTTGGATTTCCCATATCATATATATTTACAACATTTGCATCTGTGCAATCCCACGTAATCGTGTCTGCATCGGCATTCACAAGGTAAATGTATGTATATGTCTCCTCTCCAAAGTTCCATGTCAACTCTGATACCGGCTCCATTGTCCCACTGTTTTCTGAATATACAGCCAGATATGGCTCTTGTTTTGGCTGCAGTGTCACCTCAACTGTGCATGAATACACTTTTCCATCGACTGTTGCTGTTACTGTTCCTGTTCCGCTCTTCACGCCCGCATGTATATTAACATATGTCTTATCTCTGGCATCCGGCTGCGTTATTGTTACAACATCCGTATCCGATGACGTCCATAGCACTGTTTTTCCATAACAGTTCATCATGCAAAGAGGCATACTGTCAGAGTCATCCAAAGTAATTTTCGATACCGGCTCCCACGAATCTTTGGTATTCGATAACTTTGCCAGATAAGGTGTTGCATTATCTGTGTTATTATCATTTGTATTGCCTCCGGTGTTGTTGCTGTTTCCATCGTTTCCAGCATTGTCATTATTCCCGGTGTTGTCTGAATCATCTCCGTTTCCAGTATTTCCGGCATCACTATTTCCACTTCCTGAATTAGCATTCCCGGAACCTGTGGTTACCGTTACCTGACATTTTAATACAGCACCTGTAGCTTTTACCTTTGCTGTCACAACTGCTTTTCCTTTTTTCCGGGCAACGATTTTTCCGTTTTTGACGGTTGCTACTTTCTTATTTGAGGATGTCCATTTTACTTTTCCCTTTGCACCCTTTACTTTAACCGTTGCCGACTTCTTTACATTTAACTTTACATTCTGTTTTGTCAGATATACCTTTGATACCGTTACCTTGTATACATACGTTTTCCCATTGTTTCTGACTGTAACCTTGGCTTTTCCATATTTTTTTCCAGTAATCTTTCCATTCCTGGCTGTTGCAACCTTTTTATTGGATGTCTTGTAGGAAACCTTTTTCGAAATGGTAAAATCCTCACTTAACGCATAACTCTTCCCTTTCCCGATAGTAATCTCTCTTACCACGGTCTTTGCCTGTACGTTCTTTACATCATAATTTCCACCGATGCCTGCACAAAGCAGCATAACACACAGAAATATTACTGTTTTACAAATGATATTTTTCATCTTCTCTTTCATAACCCACTTTATCTTTAGCAATATTTTCTTTTTTAAAACAACAAGCGGTAGCATACCTACTACCGCCGATGTTCTATCTCATTAATTTAATCCTGTTCCTTAAATATGATCTCATTATCATAGGCAAGCCCGAGCTTGCTCTTTGCCGTATCCTCTACATACTGGTCTGATTTGGTATAGGCTTCGTACTCCTTTATCTCCTCGGCACGCTTGGTCTCATCTTCAAGCTGCTTTTCTAACGTTACCTGTTTCTCCTGATATGCCTGGTCTTTCTGATAAATCTGGATAATCTGAACAGACATGACTATTCCGAATGCAATGACTATCATTCCGATACAGAGTTTTCCTGCACGATTATTATTTTTTTTACGACGTCTTGGCGCTGCCATATCTATCCCTCTTTTCCTATCGTTTACATAACCCCATTTTAATCGCTCGCCCGGCTTTTTTCAATCGTTTTATCAAAAAACCTGCGACTTTTTTCCCAACCTTAAAAAATGGTCCAAACATTACTTTAAGAATCCGTTTCAGGATACGCCCGATGCTTCCGAATAAAAACACATTGAGCCGTATCACATAGCGGCTGCACATGATGTAATAGAGTGCCATTCCAACAATGATACCGCCAAAGGCAACGCCCCGGACCATCCCATCATTTCCCCGGTACAACAGCACAAATACCACACCGGTACAGATCATCCAGTAGAAAAAGTCCTCTATGGCGATCAGAACTGTTCCATGTGCAAATAGTCTCCGAAAGATCCTCAAAATATCATAAAGCAAAAACAGGATCACTCCTGACAGGATCGCGCAGCCCAGAAAGATCGCTTCCTGATGTATCGCTTCGCTGATATTCACTATTTAAACAACCTTCCCAGAAAAGACTCCGCCTGTTTTCCTGCACTTTTTATTTCCGAATAGGTCAGACTATCGATCCTGCCTTCGATATCGATCTCACCCTTTTCCAGACTTAAGCGGTTCACATGCAGATCCTGTCCTTTTATAAGAAGCATTCCCATATCGGTCTCTAAGAGTATTTCTGCCACATCAAATGACAATACATCCACGACACCGGAAAATGCACCACTGTCCCGATTGATCAAAAGTACTTTATGTGACTTTGCAGACACTGTGTTTCTCTCATCCATCCTTGCCCCTCCTGATTTTATGCCTTTCCATTCGCTACATTTAAAATCTATGAGGGACAGGCTGTCTTTATGCTATATATTCAAACAAATCCTTTGCTTCTTCTTTTTTCGTTGTATCTGCAATATTGAGCACCTTTACTTTTACTGTCTTCGTCCCAAAGGCGATCTCAATGATGTCTCCCACCTTTACATTAACCGATGCCTTTGCCGGTTTTCCATTTACCATCACACGTCCTGCATCGCACGCTTCATTGGCAACTGTACGACGTTTGATCAGTCTGGATACCTTTAAAAATTTATCTAATCTCATTTTCTACCCTTCTTCCTTATACCATTACATAAAATAAGGCGGATTTCACACAAATGAAATCCGCCCTCGTAAGCTTTCTAATTAAGCATTTACCATATCTTTTAATGCTTTACCTGCTTTAAATTTAGGAGCTTTAGAAGCTGGGATCACCATATCAGCACCTGTCTGTGGGTTTCTTCCTGTTCTCTCTGCTCTCTCTGCTACTTCAAATGTACCAAATCCTACTAACTGGATCTTCTCACCTTTTTTTAATTCTTCTGCTACAACATCTGTGAATGCTTTTAATGCTGCCTCTGCGTCCTTTTTGCTTAACTCTGCTTTTTCAGCCATAGCTGCTACTAACTCTGCTTTGTTCATGTTAAAAATTCCTCCTCTGGACTTTCACAATAAATTTGAATTTGGTTCTTGTAAAACCTACTCCATTATTTATACTTGTTTTTTGCCTCTTTGTCAAGGAAAATCCCCTAAAATTGGGGATTTTCTATATTTCTACATCATCTTGTCAATCATTGCATGTACTGCTTTTGATAATTCTTCTGATTTCGTTTCCGCATCCTCTAAAGAGGTTCCTTTTACACCCAGATAGAATTTTACTTTTGGCTCTGTGCCGGATGGTCTTACACATACCCATGCACCATCTGTCATCTCGTAGTAAAGCACATTGGAGGAAGGCAGTCCGGTTGGTTTTACTGCTCCGGTTGCCGTATCAGTGATCGTGTCTTTCTTGTAGTCACGGACTGCGGTTACTTTATAACCACCAATCTCAGCCGGTGCGTTGTCTCTTAATGTATTCATGATCTCCTGGATCTTTGCAAGTCCCTCAATACCCTTTAATGTAATAGAAGTTACATCGTCTTTGTAGTAACCGTATTTCTCATACATTGCAAGCATTGCATCCCAGAGTGTCATGTTCTTTGTCTTATAGTACGCTGCTGCTTCACATAACGTCATAGATGCCACGATCGCATCCTTATCTCTTGCGTATGTACCGGTTAAACAGCCGTAGCTTTCCTCCATACCAAACAGATAGGTTCCTTTTCCGGTCTGCTCGAATTCTAAGATCTTCTGTCCGATAAATTTAAATCCGGTCAGCACTTCGATCAATGCAATGCCGTAATGCTCAGCGATCGCATCTGCCATATTGGTGGATACGATAGAACGGATAAATGCTCCGTCTTTTGGAAGGCTTCCGTTAATTTCCTTTCTCTGTCCGATCACATAGTCACCGATCAGGCATCCTGACATATTTCCGGTAAGACTGTGATACTCGCCTGTCTTAGAATCTTTTACATAAACACCGAGACGGTCTGCATCCGGGTCTGTTGCAAGGATCAGGTCTGCATCCACTTTTTTGCCTAATGCAAGACCAAGTTCAAATGCCTCTGCTGCTTCCGGGTTTGGATAGCTTACCGTTGGGAAATTGCCATCCGGCAGTTCCTGTTCCGGCACTACATATACATTTTTAAATCCTAATTCTTTTAATACGCGGCGTACCGGGATGTTTCCGGTTCCATGAAGTGGTGTGTAAACGATCTTCATGTCTGCTCCCACTGCATCGATGCAATCCTGATGCAGTACCAGTTTCTTTAACTCTGCAATATATGGATCATCGATGTCTGCTCCGATCACCTGATAAAGTCCGGCTTCCTTTGCAGCCTCCAAAGTCATTGTCTTAACCGTCGCATAATCGGTAACTTTTTTTACCTCATCCATGATACCGGTGTCATGTGGCGGTGTGATCTGCGCACCATCTTCCCAATATACTTTGTAGCCATTGTACTCTGGTGGATTATGACTTGCAGTAATCATAATACCACCAGCACATTTTAAATTACGTACGGTAAAGCTTAGTTGAGGAGTAGAACGAATTGAAGTATAAAGATATGCCTTTACTCCATTGCTTGCAATAACTTCTGCCGCATGTTTAGCGAATAGATAACTATTTTTACGACAATCATATGATATTGCAACACCCATATTTTTAATATTAGGATAACGTTTTATCATATAGTTTAAAAAGCCTAGTGTACATTTTCTAACTACATATATATTCATTCGGTCAGTACCTACACCAAGAACACCTCTTAAACCACCAGTTCCAAACGCAATATCGTTGTAGAAAGCATCCATTAATGCAGCTTCATCATTTGATATACTATCTAGTTCTTTTTTTAAATCTGGGTCAAGTTCCTTAAATTCTTGCCATTGTTTAATTTTTGCTAATGTTTTTTTATCCATTATTCTCCTCCGTTTTTATTTACATATTCTAAAAAGTTATAATAAGCACCAAGCATACCACCATCATTTTTAAATGTGGCACTAACAACTTTAGCAGTATTTCTAAATCCATATGAAAGATGTGAATTCATATATTTTTCTAAGATTTCCGCAAGTCCTTCACGTTTGGAAATTCCACCACCAACAACTATAGCTTCAGGATTAAATACATATACTAAGTTAGCCATACCTGTACCTAATAAATCATAGAAACGATTTACTACTGCCATAGCAATGTCGTCATGATCATCGTATAATTTGAATAGTTCAATACCATTTTTAACATCTAAACCTGCACGTCTTGCATCTTTTATTAAAGCTGATGTTGAGGCAACACTCTCCCACTTGGCATTACCAATTAATACTCTACCAACTTCCCCCGCATTATAGTTCTTACCACGCCATATTTCATCATTCATAACAATGGCACCACCAATACCTGTACCAATTGTTATTACAATAAAGTGGTCATAATCTTCGGCTGCTCCTTTTACACATTCTGCTTTCGCAAAACTATTTACGTCATTATCTGCTATACAGTCTAATCCAACATTTTCTATAAATAGTTTTCTAAAATCCCAATCTGAGAAAGTAGGTAACGCATCTGGCGCGATTGATATATATGCTTTTTCAAAGTTAACGCTACCAGCACAAGAAATTCCAATACCTTCGATTTGGTATTTTTCTTTCATTTCTTTGGCAATCTTAACTAGTTTACCATCTAATACCTCTTTACCTAATTGTGCTTCTGTGTCAAATAAACCTTTTTCTATAAATTGTTCGTTTTCTATAACTCCATATTTTACATTGGTTCCACCAATATCAAAACAAAGTACTCGCATTTTAATTCTCCTTTTATGATATTATTTTGAAACGATCAACAATGATTTGTAGCGTCATTCTTTTTTGGGTCTTTCCAGAAATCATTAAAATCATTCCGTTTTGTAATTTTCCTATTTGTTGATAAATCATAGGGAACAATACTATCTCAATATTTGACGTATCATCGGTTATTTCGACAAATGCCATTGTTTCGTTATTTTTTGTTTTTGTTTCTCTTACTCTTTTTACTGTACCGATAGTTCTTGCTTCTTTGTTTTCGCTTAGATTTGCTATTTTTACTAAATTATATTTACTATAAAAACTAGCAAATTGTTGGTAAAAATTATACTTTATATTTATTCCAATTACTTCTAATTCTTTTTCTTGTAATATCCCATAACTAAATTCTTCATCAGTATAATCAGTTTTAATCATATCTTTTATAAAGCCATAGTTTGAACGATCAATAATAGATTTTAAGTTTTCAATCATTGCCTTTTTAGTTAGCCCAAAATCATCTAGCGCTCCACTATATATTATATTTTCAAGAAGTGATATGGCTAGAAAATCTTTAGTTCTTTCAACAAAGTCTTCATAGTCTTTAAACTGAACCTTTGTTCTTTCTTCAATACACTGTTTAGTTTTTATTTCTCCTAACCCCTTAATGATGGATAATGGGAAATATATTTTTCCATTTATAACTTCAAATTCATCAGTACTAAGTTTGATGTTAGGATTTAATACCTCAACATTCTTTTTTGTTGCTTCTTTAGTATATTCTAACATTTCAGAAGAACTTCCCATAAAAGAGGTCATAAGTGTCGACATATAATACGCAAAGTAATGGCATTTCAAATACGCAGTAAGATATGCGATTTTTGCGTAAGCAACACTATGAGCTTTATTAAATCCGTAGTCCGCAAATTTAACAATATAATCATATATCATATTAGCAGTATCACTTGAATATCCTCTGTTTACTGATGATTCAACAAAGTTTATTCTTTCTTGTTCTAAGACTTCTTTTTTCTTTTTTGAAACTGCTCTTCTTAAGATATCTGCTCTACCTAACGTGTATCCCGCAAATTTACATGCAATTAACATAATTTGATCTTGATATACAATCATACCATAAGTTTCTTTTAAAATTGGTTCTAAATCTTTATGAGGGTATTCAACTTTTTCTTCATTAAATTTTCTTCTAATAAAGCTTGGTATTATATCCATTGGTCCAGGTCTATATAGTGCTAATGCATGTGTAATATCATCAAAGGTAGATGTTTTAAGTTGCATTATTACTTTTCGCATCCCCGCCGATTCTAATTGGAAAACTCCCGTCAAATCACCTTCACACATCATCTTGTATGTATCATAATCATTTTCATTTTTAGGAAGAGTAAAGTCAGGTATATCTTTTCTTATTAATTCAATAGTTTTCGCAATGTTTGTAAGATTCTTTAATCCTAAAAAGTCCATCTTTAATAGTCCTAAAGCTTCTAAATCTTTAGCTTCATATTGAGTTTGATATATCTCATCTAATCCTTCATCAAGTGGTGTATAATTAACTAAATCAAATTTGGTTATAACTATTCCTGCTGCGTGGGTAGAAATGTTTCTAGGTATGTCTTGAATCTTACAAGCAATTGTTAGCACTTTATTAATGTCTTCATAATTGTTCATTAATAATTGTAAATCACTACTTGCTTCAATTAAGGTTTTTAATGATGGGTTATCATATACTTTATAGGTGTTTACAGCTTGTAAATGTTTATATATTTCTTTTGTTTTAACATCATTTAATTTAAATACTCTTGCGCAATCATTTATAGCTTGCCTAATTTTAAATGTACCAAAAGTTAATATGTGCGCAACTCTGTTTTTACCATATTTTTTTCCAACATAGCGAATTACTTCATCGCGTCTATCATCTGGAAAGTCGATATCGATATCTGGCATAGATAAACGTTCTTTATTTAAAAATCTTTCAAATAACAAGTTATAATATAGCGGATCAATTTCCGTTATTCCTAAAGAATAAGCAACAAGTGAAGCTGGGGCAGAACCTCTTCCCGGTCCAACAAATATGTTATTCTTCTTAGCATATTTAACATAATCATAAACAATTAAAAAATAGTCAGAAAAGCCCATTTCATTAATGACATTAAGTTCATAATTTAAGCGATCATAATATTTTCTTTTATCATATGAATACTCAAAGTTTTGCATTCTTTTTTCAAGACCTATTGAACACAGTTCTTTTAAATAGGCAAAACTATCTAAGCCTGATTCATATAGTGGTAACTGATATTTACCAAATTCTATTTGTACATTACACATGTTAGCTATTTTAGTAGTATTTTCAAGCATATCATAATGATTATAATAAATTGTTTTCACACTTTTTACATCATGTAGATAATTATTTTTATCATTTTCGATTCCCTCAACCAAAACACCATTATTCTTTATAGCTTTTAGTGTAGTGTAAGCATCATAGTCACTTTCATTTATGAAGCTTACTTTAGGTAGTGCTACAAATTGATAATTGTAGTTTTTTAATAGCTTGAAATAATTATCAATAAAATTAGAATTGGTAATACTTTTTATTCCTAAACCAATATAAAAATCGCTATATATTTCTCTTAATAATTCTAATGTTTGAATAGCATTTTTAGCATCATTTCGTTCTAGATATTTTTGAACAATTGATTCTTCATATGGGAGTATTGCGATTAATCCCATAGTTGTTTTTTGTAAATATTCAAAATCAATATTGTTGTTAGTTAGTTGTAATCTACTTGAAATCTTCATTAGATTTTGGTAACCAAAGTTGTTAATTGCAAGTAGTACTAAGTTGTTGGTTTTATCGTTATAATGATATTTTACTTTTAAGCCAATTACTGGCTTAATATTATTCTTATTGCACTCTTGATAAAACTTAATGGTGCCATACATTGTACCTTCATCAACAATCGCACAAGAATGTAACTGTTGTTCTTTTAGTTTTTCAATTAGAGGCTTGATTTTACAAGCACTTTGTAAAATAGAATATTCAGTCTGTACATATAAGTATTGGAACATTCTTACTGCCTCCTTCTTTAATGTTAGTATACCACACTAGCATTTTTTTTACAAGAACAACGGCAAAATTTCTAATGTTCGCTTTTTTTGATGTGTCTTCTAATAATTACCGAAATAATAATTATCGCAAGAATTATAGTGATTATTATCGAAATATAACAAATTAATTTATTGTCGTTAGTTTGATAAGCTTTAGTTAAGTCAATTTTTTGGGCACTCACATTTTTTACTTTTAAACTGTCTTCATTTACTTTTATTTTTATGTTTTCTATCATATCATTATTTTTTCCAAAGGTTAATTCGAGATTATTATCCTTCTTTGATTTTTTGGTTGCAACTAAGTCAATTAAGTTAACTTCTTCAATGGTTTTTCCTTCCAAATGGTATCTAACCAATACCTCAACTTTGTTTGCGTCAACATTAAAGTTAATATTAGTATCTTCTAAAAAAGTGTGAACTTCTTCTAACAATGTAGTTTCTTTATACATTTTAACAACAACATCAAATATGGTTTTATCTTCATCATTGATTTGATAGTTTAAAGAGTCATTTTCATAAGTTAGTTTTAAAATAGGGTAGGTTGATACTCGTTTTAGTTTATAATACTGATTTATTTTTAATGTTGTATCATCACTAAATACTACACTA
>OLGB01004372.1_pt1 | contig 12109 bp, 12 predicted proteins | sample 1605691 | NCBI WGS metagenome assembly OLGB01 (sample SAMEA3888925, study PRJEB22519) | human gut metagenome | biome: human gut; feature: human-associated habitat; material: faeces | place: Denmark | collected 2010
TGCAGTATGTGGTGGCCCACGGCATCTCCAGCATGGTGGAGGGCAAGAAGGTCATCATCGGCAGCGCCCACTTCGTCTTTGAGGACGAGGGCTGCCGCATCCCGGAGGGAGAGCAGGCGAAATTTGACACCCTGCCCGCCGCGTATTCCCACCTGTACCTCTGCATAGACGGGGAGCTGGCGGCGGTAATCTGCATCCACGATCCCCTGCGCCGGGAGGCACGGGAGGCGGTAAGAGCGCTGCACGAGAGCGGTTTTGCCAATGTGGTGATGATGACCGGCGACAACCGCCGCACGGCGGAGACCGTGGCCGCCGAGGTGGGCGTGGACGCTGTGTACGCCGAGGTGCTGCCCGAGGACAAAGCCGCCTTTATCCGGCAGGAAAAGGAAAAGGGCCACACCGTTATCATGGTGGGCGACGGCGTCAACGATTCTCCGGCTCTCTCCGAGGCGGACGCGGGCATCGCCATCTCCACCGGCGCGGCCATCGCCCGCGAAATCGCAGACATCACCGTTTCCTCGGAGGATCTCTTTGCGTTGGTAACGCTGCGGAGGCTCAGTCAGGCACTGATGGAGCGCATCCACGGCAGCTACCGCTTCATCGTGGGCTTCAATCTGACCCTGATTGCGCTGGGCGTGGCGGGGATCCTGCCTCCCACCACATCGGCGCTGCTGCACAACGGGTCCACCCTGGGCATCAGTCTCAAAAATATGACCGATCTGCTGGACGATGAAGAAAATCCCCAAAAATAAGCAAGAAAGTGAGGGAGCAGAGAGGCGGCAAGGTGCTTCTCTGCTCCTTGCAGACGCTGTGTTATTAGCGTTAGGGGGCGGATAAACGCGGAGCATAACAAAGCCCGTATCAGTTTAACTGGTACGGGCTTTGTTGAATAATATGCAAAGTGAAATCAGACCTTCCACCCGGCGGCCTGCTGCCGCTCCACCACGAAGCGGCGGTAGAGCCCGTCAACAGCAACCAGCTCGTCATGGGTGCCCTGCTGAACGATCTCACCGTGATCGACAACAAAAATTTGGTCGGCATGGCGCACACTGCCGCCCTGCACGTCCCAGAACCGCGCCATGAGATTGCACAGCGTGGTCTTGCCGCTGCCGGAGGGGCCGACGATGGCAACCGTCGTTTTCTCCGGGATGGTCAGGGACACATCGTGCAGAATGGGCTTGCTGTCATAGGAGAAATCCACATGGGACAGGGTGATGTCCTCCCGTTCCGGCGACAGATCCTCCCCATCAATATCCATGGGCTCCACACGCAGGATGGCATTTGTCTTGTCCACGCCGATGTCGATGGAGCGGAACAAAGCCGAAAAGCTTCCGGCAGAATCCAGCTGTTCAAAGAGAATGAAGGAGCAGATGAGCATCAAAAGGCAATTCGTCAGCTCCATTGTGCCGCCGAAGTAGAATACGATGGCAGCGGTGCAGACGGCAACGCCGGTGAGCTTGTTGACAACGAACTGCGCCAGCATATAAAGAACCGACGGGATCTCCATGGCAAAGGATGCCTTCCGAGCTTCCTCCACAGCGCCGTGTACCTGCGTGGCAGAGTCGTGGGTCAGGTCAAAATTCTTGACCTCGGAAATGCCCTGCACATATTCCAGTACCTTGGAGACAAGCCGCTCGCCGGCGTTGAACTTCCGCTGGGAAAGGGTCTGCTCCGCCCGCTGCATGGCGGCGTTGACGGCGAAGAACAGCAGCAGTCCCGCCAGCGTAATAAGCCCCATACGCCAGTCAAAGAGGAACATCATGACCGCGATGATGCCGGAGGTCAGAAAGCCGCGGGCCGTGACCATTACCACGCGGGTAGCCACATTCGCCATGTTCTCCATGGTGTTGGTGGTGACGGAGGTCACCTCGCCCAGGCTGTTGTCATTGAACCAGCCCATAGGCAGATACCGCAGATGCTCCGCAATCTCAATCCGCTTGTTGGCGCAGGCGCGGTAGCCTGCACGGGTCTGGAGCATGGTGGCCTTCATGTTGATGGCGATGGTCACAATCAGAGAAGCGACGATGATTCCAAGGCTCGTCCAGAGTGTCGCCATGGTGACATTCTTAAGACCCGCATCGATAACCCGGAAGAAAACTGGGTCATCTTCAAGGATGTTCACGAGCCGATTGTCGACCGGGACACCTTTGAGCAGGTACAAAAGAAGATCATCAAGCGGACAAAGCGCCGTGCGCCGAAATCGGAGAATGGCGAAAAGAGCATCTTTTCTGATCTGCTGTACTGCGCCGACTGCGGTCACAAGCTGTGGTATCACGTCAACACCATCAATAAGAATATATGCTTTTTCTCCTGTTCCAATTATGTAAAAGACTACCGTGGCAGTTGCCCGACCCGGCACTATGTGCGGGCGGACGCTATCGAGCAGGTGGTAAAACTGGAGCTACAACGAATGGCGCAATTTCTGCGGGACGACGAGCCAATGTTCGCCGACCTTCTGGAACGCAAGTCCAACCGGGAAATCGCAGAGGAAAAGAAGCACCTTGAGGGAGAGCTGCAAAAGGCACGGATGCGAACAGAAACCGTGTCCCGACTCTACAAAGAGGCCTTTGAAAAGAATGCGGAAGGGCTTCTTTCCGACGAGGGCTTCCTGCAAATTACCCACGAATACGATGTAGAGCAGCTTGCCTTGAAAGCGAAGATCCCACAGCTCCGGGAGCAAATTGCGGAGGCGGAGCGGCAAGCGGCCAATAAGGACAAGTTTATCGCTGCCATCCGAAAGTTTATGCAGATGGACGAGCTGACCGCACCGCTGCTGCGGGAGCTTATTGACCAAATCGAGGTGTACGAAACGCAGGGCGTCGGAAAAAGTAGAACACAGCGCATCACAATTCACTACTGCTTTGTGGGGTACATCGACATCCCGGCAGCGCCTCTGACAAGCCATTATATCTCCGAAACAAGGCAGGGCGTGGCCGTGGAATATATCCCCGCATAACGAAGGAGAGCAGGCGAAATGCCTGCTCTCCAAAAGAAGCATAAAAAATCGAGTGTTCATAACATCAAATCCGTTATGAACACTCGATATGGTCGGAGTGGGGGGACTTGAACCCCCGGCCTCTTGGTCCCGAACCAAGCGCGCTACCAGCTGCGCTACACCCCGTCAGCCGTTCCATTATAGGCGCTATCGCGTCCGCTGTCAAGGAAAATTTCCCTCGGTTTCCTCCTATTTTCGGCGTCTATTGCCAGGAAGACGCGCATACACTGTGCCGAATAGGAGGTGTATCCCCATGCCGCAGCGCTCTCAGACCCGCCGCGCCGCTTACCGCGCTCGCGTCCGCGCCGCTGTACATCGCCGCGGCGGCTCGGCCCCGCCGCCGCGCCGCGCCGCGCCCAAGTCCGCCGCCCCGAAGCCCGTCTCGCCCCGGGATCGCCGCCGTATGCTCCAGCTGCTGTTCAGCGGCATGATACTGGTGGTGGCCATCGCCGTTAAGCTTCTGATGCCCGACATGCTGGATCGCTGCCGCACCCGCCTGCTGGATCTGCTGGGTGCGGACACCGACTTCGTGGAGGTATTCTCCGCCGCGGGCCGCGCCTTTTCGGAGGAGGGCGCCATCGGCGGCGCACTGAACGACGCCTACACCGCCGTGTTCGGGCCTGCCGTCCCGTCGGAGGCCCCTGCGCAGACGGCGGCGGTGTACACCCCGGATGCGCAGCCCGCCAACACCGACCTGCTCCAGCAGGTGCTGGGCTTTGCCTACGGCGCCCCGGTGCAGGGGCAATTCTCCTCCGGCTTCGGCCTGCGCACCGACCCGCTGGCGGGCGGCAGCCGCTTCCACTATGGGCTGGACATCGCTGCGGAGGAGGGCGCGGTGGTGTCCAGCTTCGCTGATGGAGTGGTGACAGCGGTGGGGGAGAGCAGCGAGCTGGGCCGGTATGTCACTGTGTCCCATCCCAACGGCTATTCCACGCTGTACGCCCACTGTACTCGCATCACCGCCTCCTCCGGCCAGCAGGTCGTGTGCGGAGACCCCATCGCGGAGGTGGGGGAGACGGGCCGCGCCACCGGCCCTCACCTCCACTTTGAGCTGCACCACGGCAGCACCTACCTCAACCCCGTCTACTATGTGCCGTTCCAATAAGCTCACCGTCCGCGTCCGGCCCTCCGCGCTGCTGGTACCGGCGCTTTTTCTGCTGCTTACCGATACCCCGGCGCTGCTGGCGGCACTGCTGCTGGCCGCTTTGCTCCACGAGCTGGCGCATTACGCCGTGCTGCGGCTTTTCGGCATCCGTGCCGCCTGCTTCACCCTTACCGGCCTCGGCGCCTCGCTGTACGTTCCGGAGCTGCACCGTCTATCCTACGGCGCGGAGCTGCTCAGCGCCGCCGCCGGGCCGCTGATGAACCTGCTGCTGTGGGTGCTGCTGAGCCTGACCGCACGGGACGAGCTGAGCCTGTTCGCCGGCGCGCAGATGGTGCTGGGCGTACTGAACCTGCTGCCCGTCCGGCCAATGGACGGCGGGCGCATCCTCTGGCTGCTCACCGCCTACCTGACGGAGCCGTATACCGCCGACCGCGCCGCCGCCGCCGTAGGGCTGGCCGTGTCCTCGGGACTGTTCCTGCTGTGCCTCTGGCTGGTACTGACCACCGGCAGCGGCCTGTTTCTGCTGTTGGGCGCCCTGTGGCTGACGTACCGCAGCCTGCCGCCGGAACTTTTTTTGGCCCGCCGCCTTGCCAAACCGTCGAAAAGCAGGTAAAATAAACTGTTACTGAAATACACCGCAAGGAGAATGACCGTGGATAAACGATTGGAACGCATCCTGCCCCGCGTGCAGAAGCCCGCACGCTATGTAGGCGGCGAATATAACGCCGTGCTGAAGGACAAGGCGCAGGTGGATACCCGCATCGCCTTCTGCTTTCCGGACACCTACGAGATCGGCATGTCCAATCTGGGCATGCGCATCCTGTACGGCGTCATGAACGGCATGGACGGCGTCTGGTGCGAGCGGGTGTTTGCCCCGTGGGGCGACATGGAGGAGGAGCTGCGCCGGGCGGATATGCCGCTTTTCGCGCTGGAATCCGGCGACCCCATCACCGACTTCGACATCGTGGCCTTTTCCGTGGGCTACGAGATGGCGTTTCCCGCCATCCTGAATATGCTGGATCTGGCCGGCATCCCCCTTCACGCCTCGGAGCGAACCGGCCTTTCGCCGCTGGTCATCGCCGGCGGCACCGCCATGTACAACGCCGAGCCGCTGGCCGACTTCATCGACCTCGTCAGTCTGGGCGAGGGCGAGGATCTGACCGTGGAGCTGGTGGAGCTGTACCGTACCGCCCGCCGAGAGGGGTGGAGCAAGCAGCAGCTGCTCCGTGCCGCCGCCCAGCTGGACGGCGTTTACGTTCCCAGCCTGTACGATGTGACGTACCACGACGATGGTACCGTGGCGGCCATCACACCGCTGGACGGCGCGCCCGCCAGGGTGACAAAGCGCATCGTCCGCGATATGGACAAATCCTATTTCCCGGTCAAGACCATCGTTCCCAGCACGGAGATCGTGCAGGATCGCGTGACGCTGGAGCTGTTCCGCGGCTGTATCCGGGGCTGCCGGTTCTGTCAGGCGGGCTATGTCTACCGCCCGGTGCGCAGCCGCAGCCGCGACCTGTGCGCCGATTACTGCATCCGCTCCTGCGACGACACCGGCTATCAGGAGGTGACGCTGTCCAGCCTGTCCACCAGCGATTACCCGCCGCTGACCGGTCTGTGCGATGAGCTGGAGCCGTTTTGTGACCAGCGCCACGTCAGCCTGTCCCTGCCGTCCCTGCGGGCGGACAACTTCTCCATGGAGCTGATGCAGCGTCTGGCCAAGGGCCGCAAGACCGGCCTGACCTTCGCGCCGGAGGCGGGAACACAGCGCCTGCGTGATGTCATCAATAAGAATGTGACGCTGGACGACCTGCTGCAAAGCTGCCGCACCGCCTTTGCCGGCGGATACAGCGCCGTGAAGCTGTACTTCATGCTGGGTCTGCCCACGGAGACGGACGAGGACGTGCTGGGCATTGCCGACGTGGCCGCCCGGGTCATGCACGCATGGCGGGAGAGCGCCCAGAACAAGCAGCGGGGCGTCCGCATCACTGTGTCCACCAGCTGGTTCGTGCCCAAGCCCCACACCGCCTTCCAGTGGGAGCCCCAGATCTCCAAGCAGGAGTACGAGCGCCGCGTGGCGCTGCTGCGGGAGGCCATCAAGACCAGGACCGTCACCTATAACTGGCACGACTCCGACACCAGCTTTCTGGAGGCCGTGCTGGCGCGCGGCGACCGCCGTCTCGGAAAAGTGTTGGAAACAGCGTGGCGTAAAGGCGCAAGGCTTGACGCCTGGGAGGAGTATTTCTCACTGGATCGTTGGCTGGAGGCCTTCGATGAATGCGGCCTCGACCCCCATTTTTACGCCAACCGCACCCGCTCGGAGGACGAGCTGATGCCGTGGAGCATGATCTCCTCCGGCGTTACGGAGCAGTACCTGCTGCGGGAGCGCCATCGGGCCTACGAGTCCGTCACCACGCCGGACTGCCGCACCCACTGCAACGGCTGCGGCGCCAATCTGCTGGTAGGAGGAAAATGCGATGTCTAAGCTGCGGCTGCTGTTTATCAAGGAGGCGCAGGCCTCCTATATATCCCATCTCGACCTGCTGCGCACGTTCCAGCGGGCCTTTCCGCGGACGGAATTGGACATCAAGCACTCGCAGGGCTACCATCCCCATCCCATTATCTCCATCGTCCTGCCCCTGCCGGTGGGGCAGTCCAGCGACTGCGAGCTGCTGGATTTCGAGGTGACGCAGGATACCGACGGCAGCGGCATCGCGGAGAAGCTGAACACCGGCATGCCCAGCGGCCTGCGGGTGCTGGACTGCTATCCCGCCGTCCGTCCCGTCCGGGAGCTGACATATCTCCGGGCCGACCTGACGCTGGAGTATGACAACGGCGTACCGGAAAACGCCGCCGCCCGCCTGACGGAGCTGCTGCGCCGCCCGGCGCTGGTGATCCAGAAGCGCACCAAGCGCAAGGAGCTGGCGGATGTTGATATCGCGCCCATGATAAAGGATTTTTCCTTTACGGATGGAGAGGGCGTTGTCACCGGCACGGTGACGGTGCTGGCCCAGAATCCCGGCCTGAATCCGCAGCTGCTGGAGAAGGCAGTGGAGCGGTATATGCCCGATTTGTCCCCGGATTTCCTCCGCATCCGCCGCCGCGCCGTGCTGGACGCCGAGGGACGGGATTTCCGGTAAAAACCCGCCGCTTGCCGCGGCCGGGAGAGGGAACAAGCAAAAATCGCGGAAAGTCAAGATAAAAATCGCGGAAAATGTAAAGAAAGCTCTTGCTTTTCGGGGATTTCTGTGTTATCCTATCATGGCGTAAAAAGGGTAGTCCTCTGTCGCCGGTGTTCCGAAAAGTGCGGAAACCATACAAATAGCGGCATGAACACCTATATTATTAGGAGGAAAAATCCATGGATCTCATCAAGGCTCTGAACGAGAAGCAGCTGAAGGAAGTGCCTCAGGTACTGGTGGGCGATACCGTCCGCGTACATGTGAAGGTCAAGGAAGGCGCCCGTGAGCGTATCCAGGTCTTCGAGGGCACTGTCATCGCCAAGAAGCACGGCGGTATCGAGGAGACCATCACTGTCCGCCGCCTGTCCTACGGTGTCGGCGTGGAGAAGGTGTTCCCCGTTCACTCTCCGTCCATCGAGAAGATCGAGACGGTGCGTCACGGCTATGTCCGCCGCGCCAAGCTGTACTACCTGCGTGACCGCGTCGGTAAGGCAGCCAAGATCCGCGAGAAGCTGTAAGCGATCACCGAGATCAGAAAAGCGCCCACATTCGTGGGCGCTTTTTGCGGCCTTTTTGCGGAGCTTCCCCCTTTGCAACGGGCGCGAGATGTGCTATACTGAAATGTATGTATCCTGCAAAAAATCCTGTCATAAAACAGGAAATAAATAGGAAATAAAAACTTCATCATGCAATTATGGTGAAAAATAAATTCTGCCGGAGGAGGTGTGCGCCGTGCAGATCGAAGGACTCAGCTGGTTTCCCGGCCACATGACAAAAACAAAACGGATGATCGCCGCCGAGATCGGCCATATGGATGCCGTCTGCGAGATCGTGGACGCCCGCATCCCCCAGTCCAGCCGCAATCCGGACGTGGACGAGCTGACGGCGGGGAAGCCCCGGATGATCGTACTGAACCGGGTGGATCAGGCCGACCCCGCCGAGACAAAGAAATGGGCGGCGGCCTTCCGGGCGCAGGGCTATGCGGTGCTGGAGGCCAACGCCAAGGGCGGCGCGGGTACGGAGAGATTTGCCGCCGCCGTCCGGGAGCTGCTGCGGGACAAGCTGGCTGCCTACGCCGAAAAGGGGCAGGTGGGCCGCACCGTCCGGGTGATGGTGCTGGGCATTCCCAACGTGGGGAAATCCACGTTCATCAACAAGGTGGCCAAGCGCAAGACCGCCAAGGCCGAGGATCGCCCCGGCGTCACCCGCGCCAAGCAGTGGGTGCCGGTGGACGCTACGCTGGAGCTGCTGGACACCCCCGGTATCCTGTGGCCAAAGTTCGACGATACGGAGGTTGGCAAGCGATTGGCCTTTACAGGCGCCATCAAGGACGACGTGCTGGACATCGAGGAGCTGGCCTGCTATCTGATGGAGTATCTGGCCGCCCACTATGCCGATGTGCTGCGGGAGCGGTATAAGATCGACGTGGAGGAGGGCGACAGCGGCTACGACCTGCTGGAAAAGGCGGGACGGAAGCGGGGCTTCCTGATGCGGGGGGCGCAGGTGGACACCGAGCGTATGGCCCGCATCCTGCTGGATGAGTTCCGGGGCGGTAAGCTGGGACGCTTTACACTGGAGACGGTGGAGGAGTGCGGAAAATGAGAGAGACGGCAGAGCTTTGGGTATATGAGCGCGAGGCGCGGGAGCAGGGGTTCACGGCGGTGTGCGGCGTGGACGAGGCTGGGGCCGGGCCGCTGATGGGCCCGGTGTACGCCGCGGCGGTGATCCTGCCGGAGGACTGCGGCCTGCCGGAGCTGAACGACTCCAAAAAGCTGACGGAGAAGAAGCGGGAGAAGCTGTTTCCCCTTATTAAAGAACGGGCTATCGCGTGGTCTGTTGCACGGGTGGAGGCATCGGAGATCGACGAAACGGACATCCTCAGCGCCCGGATGAAGGCCATGCAGCTGGCCATAGACGGCCTTGCCGTGACGCCGGATCTGGCACTGCTCGACGGCAACCGGGACTGTGGCCGCAGCGCCGCCGTTACTACGGCGCACCGCTGCATCGTGGGTGGGGACGGCAAGTCCGCGTCCATCGCGGCGGCGTCCGTTCTGGCCAAGGTCAGCCGCGACCGCTACGTAACGGAGGTGCTGGACAAGGCGTATCCCCAGTACCAGTTCGCCAGACACAAGGGCTACGGCACCAGACTGCACTATGAGATGCTGGACGCCTACGGCCCCTGCCCGGAGCACCGGCGCAGCTTTTTGAAGAAGTGGGAGGAAAAGCGGTGAGCGGCGGGCCGGTGAAAAAGGACGGTATGACCGGCGGGGCCGGTACGGAGAAAAAGCCCGTCGCGCTTTCCAAGGGCGGACGGGACGAGGGCCGCTGGGGCGAGGCGCTGGCGGCGGAGTACCTGCGGCAGCGGGGCTACCGGCTGGCGGCCCACAGCTACCAGTGTCGGTTCGGGGAGATCGACCTCATCGCGTGGGACGGGGATATCCTGTGCTTCGTGGAGGTCAAGACCCGCACCAACACGGATATGGGACTGCCCCGGGAGTATGTGACCCCGGCCAAGCAGAAGCGGCTGAAGAAAACGGCGCTGTACTACCTGAGCCAGAAGCAGCTGGACTGCCCTGCCCGGTTCGATGTGGCGGAGGTGTATGCGGACAGCCCTTACAGCCGGGAGAACGCCCGCATAGAATATCTGGAAAACGCCTTTGAATAGGGGAGTGACAGCATGGCGATACCATATTTTGACGCACACTGCGACACCATCTGGCGCTGCATGGTGACAGAGCCGGTGGAGGGCTATGGCGAGACGGAGGAGGAGCAGCGGGACTACTTCCAGAGCGGCGGCAGCCTGCGGAAAAACGGCGGGCACGTCGATCTGGAGCGAAGCCGGGGCTTTGCCCGGCGGGGCCAGTTCTTCGCCCTGTACGACGATGTGAAGGCACTGCCGGACGGCACGGCGTGGAGACGGTGCAGGGAGATGCACGACTGGTTCCTGCGGCAGCTGGCGGAGAACGGCGACATGGCCGCGCTGTGCCGCACCGGCGCGGAGGCGGACGCGGCGGCACAGGACGGAAAAGTTGCGGCGTTCCTCAGCGTGGAGGGCGCAGACCTGCTGGATTGTAAAGTGGAAAACCTGTACACAGCGGCGGACTGGGGAGTGCGCTTCATCAACCCGGTGTGGAACAATGCCAACGCCCTCAGCGGCAGCTGCGCCGACGATCCCGACCGGGGCCTGTCGCCCAAGGGGCGGGACTTCATCCGGGAGATGGGGCGTCTGGGTGTGTACGCCGATGTGTCCCACCTGTCCGACCCCGGCTTCTGGGAGCTGTTCCGCATGACGGAGCGGCCCATTGTGGCGTCCCACTCCAACGCGCGGGCGCTGTGTCCCCACCGGCGGAATCTGACGGACGATATGTTTCGCGCCATTCGGGATACCGGCGGCGTGGTGGGCATCAACCTGTACCGGGACTTCGTGGGCGGCGCGTCCATGGACGCGCTGGTGGCACATATCGAGCATTTCCTGACGCTGGACGGGGAGAAGACCCTGTGCATCGGCGGCGATCTGGACGGCTGCGAGGCGCTGGCGGCGGGGCTGCGGGGCGTGGAGGACGTGCCGCTGCTGTACCGGGCGCTGGAGAAGCGGGGGTACGGCCAGCTCCTGCTGGAGGACATATTCTGGAACAACCTGCACAGGCTGCTGTGAGACGGCGGCCGGAGAAAGGAGGGACGCCATGGCGCTGTACGCCATCGGAGATCTGCACCTGTCGCTGAACAGCGACAAGCCCATGGACATCTTCGGCGAGAAGTGGCAGGGCTATGTGGACAAGATCAGAGCGGGGTTCGCGCCGCTGCACGACGATGATGTCACCGTGCTGTGCGGCGACCTGAGCTGGGGCATGAGTCTGGAGGAGTCACTGGCGGACTTCCGGTTCATCCACGCCCTGCCGGGGAAGAAGATCCTGATGAAGGGCAACCACGACTACTGGTGGAATACCGCGTCCAAGATGCAGCGTTTTTTTGACCAGCACGGGCTGGATTCCTTTGAGATCCTGCATAACAACTGCCTGTTCTACGGGGATAAGGCTTTGTGCGGCACGCGGGGCTGGTTCTATGAGCTGGATCATGAGGGCACCCACAACGGCAAGATGCTGGCCCGGGAGGTCGGACGGCTGGAGACATCCCTGCAGGCGGCGGGGGAGCGGGAGAAGCTGTGCTTCCTGCACTATCCGCCGCTGTATCAGGGGTACGAGTGTCCGGAGATCCTGCGGCTGCTGCAGCGGTACGGGGTGAAGCGGTGCTTTTACGGCCATCTCCACGGCGCCAGCCACAAGCGAGCGCTGGAGGGGATGCACAACGGCACCGAGTTTTCGCTGGTAGCCGGGGACTGGCTGGACTTCGTCCCTAAAAAAATTTGCGAATAAGAGAAAAAACAGTGGAAATTCCCGTTGTGTTCTGTTATCATACTATATTGCATTGGTGTTGCCATGAAAACGGCCCGATGCGGAACGGAGGAATAAACAAATGACTGTGAAAAGCTGCGAGAAACTGGAGAAGAGCAGAGTCGCTCTGACCATCGAGACGAGCGCCGAGGAGTTCGAGGCCGCCGTCAACAAGGCGTATCTGAAGATGCGCGGTAAGATCAACGTACCCGGCTTCCGTGTCGGCAAGGCCCCCCGCAAGATCATCGAGAAGATGTACGGCGCAGAGGTCTTCTATGAGGAGGCTGTGAATATCATCCTGCCCGATGCCTACGAGGCCGCTGTGAAGGAACAGGGTCTGGAGACGGTGGGCTATCCCCAGGTGGAGCTGGAGTCCTGCACCAAGGACGGCGTGGTGTTCAAGTGCACCGTGGCCGTGTATCCCGAGGTGAAGCTG
>OLGB01004379.1_pt1 | contig 12088 bp, 9 predicted proteins | sample 1605691 | NCBI WGS metagenome assembly OLGB01 (sample SAMEA3888925, study PRJEB22519) | human gut metagenome | biome: human gut; feature: human-associated habitat; material: faeces | place: Denmark | collected 2010
GGAGGATATCTCCCTGCTCATAGCTGCGGGTGCTGGTCTCCACGATCTCCACGCCGGGCAAAGAGAGGCTGTTTTCCTTGATGGTAGCGACGGTCACATCGCTGACGTTTTCGGCCATGACAAAGTTGTTGACGTTGGAGAACGCCTGCTGCTGCATCTCATAGTGGATGCCGCCCAGCACCCGCTGCCAGTGGAGGGAGTAGGCGCTGAGGTCATAGTCCTCCACCAGTTTTTCCATCACGTCATCAGCGGTGGCGTACTGCTGCAGGCCCAGGCCCTCTTTCATGTTGGCAAGGCTCTTCTGGTCGCTGGTGCTGTCCTCCGCAGCCGTAAACGTATAGTGACCGTTGGCATCCGGCTCGCTGATGAGGAGGGAGTCGTTCCAGCTCTCGCCGTTTTGCTCCAGCAGCCCCACGATCCGCTGCAGCATGGCGTCCAGATCCTCGCCGCCCATCAGCAGCTTGCTGAGCACCACATTGTAGCTGGTCGTGCTGGCCGCGATCCGTTTCCCCTCGCTGTCCACGATGTCGCCGCGGGCCGCCGTGACCGTAAAATGATAGTCCGTGGTGTTGGTGGCGCGGGCTTTGAAGCTATCGCCGTTGACCAGCTGCAGAAAGATCAGCCGGAACACATACAGCCCCACGATGACCGCCGCAAAGGCGATGAGCAGCCGCATCCGGCGCATAACGGTCTTGTGTTCGTCCAAATTCATCTGGTTTCCTCCCGGCGGGGCAGGCTGCGGAGCCGCAGCACTCAGACCACGCCGTTGTCGATCTTGAATTCAATGCCGATCTTCCTCGCCGCCCAATAGATGGGCAGGCTGACCGGGATGCTCAGCACCGCACTGGGGAGCACGAACCACAAAAAGCGGTTCCACGCCCCGCTGTAGCCCGGCATGTAATAGAAGAACAGCCAGTCGCAGGCCAACACCAGCACCGCGCACCCCGCCGCGATGAGCAAAAAGTTCTGGGCGGTGTCCTTGAGGTAGAGCTGCACCACGGCGGAGACGGCAAAGCTGAGGACCATCAGCTCCAGTGCCAGCATCCCCACGGTTCGGCCCGCTGTGTAGTCCCACATCAGGCCGCAGACCGCGCCGAAAACGGCCCCGGCAAATTCCCCCTCAAACACGGAGACCGCCAGTGCCAGCGGCAGCAGGTAGAGCGGCTTTGCCGCCCCCAGCTGAAACAGCCCGGGCATGGTCTGCAAAACCGTACACAGCAGCATCAGCAGCGTATAGCAGACCCATTTGAAGATCTGGCTGCTTTTGCGCTTGCGGCGTGATTCCATAGACAGGCTCCTCCTATCAGTAATTGGTAATGATAAACACATGCTTGACGGTGCGGGGGTCCGCGCCGGGCTTGAGCACCGCGATGGTGGATTTGCCGCTGGCTTCCGGCACCAGCTCCTGCACCACGCCCACCAGCACATCCGGCGGGAACACGCCGCCCAAGCCGGTGGTAATGACCTGATCGTTGGCCTTGGTCAGGGTACTGCGGGAGAGGTTGGAGAGGATGCACAGGCCCTCGGCGGCGTAATCCGCGCTGCCCGTGATGATGCCGTTATCCCGGGTGCGGGACACCACGCCCGCCGCGTTGAAGCTGGGGTGCAAAATCGTCATGACCTTGCAGCTGGTCAGGTCTACTTCCGTCACCACGCCCAGCAGGTAGCCCTCGTCGCTGGTGATGGCGTCGTTGGCCTCCACCCCGTCCAGGCTGCCCTGATCCAGCGTGAAGCCGTAGAACGAATCCAGCGGGTCCCGCCCGATGACGAACGACGAAACATAGCTCATCTCCGGGTGCTGCTCCTGAATGTTGGTCAGGGCCTTGTAGGCCTCGTTTTCCGCCTTGAGCTTGTCGTAATCCACCATCTGGCCGCGCAGCTCGGCGTTTTCCGTGGTAAGCTTCTCGTTCTCTTCCAGAATGGCGTCGATGTTGGTGTACTTCTCCCACAGGGAGGAAACGCCATTGCTCACCGCCGCCGCCGCCCGCTGGAACGGGGCCACCGCCACGCTCAAAATCTCCTGCGGGGCGGCCGTCAGGCGGCCATTGGCACCGGCATAGGCCATGATGGCCGCCAGAAACACCGCGATGCCCACGAGGATCTTAAATTTCCAAGTATCGAAAAAATCTTTCAAGGGAGCTTCCTCCGATTGCAAAAAAGCGCGGACAGCCGGAGCCATCCGCGCGCTTTATCACATGTGTGCGCCGTCGGTATCCAGCACATCGTGCAGGACATCCACATGGTCGAGCACCGCGCCGGCGCCCTTGGCCACGCAGTCCAGCGGGTCTTCCGCCACATGGACGTCAATGCCCGTCTCACTCTGGATCAGCTGGTCCAGGCCGCGCAGCAGAGCGCCGCCGCCCGTCAGGGTGATGCCGTGGTCGATGATATCGGCACTCAGTTCCGGCGGGGTGCGCTCCAGCGTCTCCTTGATGGCACTGGTGATCTTGACCAGGCACTCCAGCAGGGCCTCACGCACATCCTCGGAGTGGACCACGATGTTCTTGGGCAGGCCGTCCACCAGATTGCGGCCCTTGATCTCCATGGTCATCTCAGGGTCCATGGGGTAGGCGGAACCGATCTCGATCTTGATCTGCTCGGCGGTACGCTCACCGATGAGCAGGTTGTACTTGCGCTTGATAAAGGCGATGATGGCCTGATCGAACATGTCACCGGCCATGCGCACACTGCGGGAGGCCACGATGCCGCCCAGCGAGATCACGGCGATCTCGGCCGTGCCGCCGCCGATGTCCACGATCATGCTGCCGGTGGGCTCGCTGATGGGCAGGCCCGCACCGATGGCAGCGGCCATGGGCTCCTCGATCACCGACACCTGACGGGCACCAGCCTTCAGGGTAGCTTCCCGCACGGCGCGGCGCTCCACCTCGGTCACGCCGGAGGGAATGCAGATGACCACGCGGGGGCGGGAGAACATGCTGTTGCCGCAGGCCTTCTTCAGGAAGTTCTCCAGCATATTGGTGGTGATGTCAAAATCGGCAATGACGCCGTCCTTCAGGGGGCGCACTGCCACGATGCTGCCGGGGGTACGGCCGATGACGGCCTTTGCCTCGCCGCCCACACAGCGCACCTCGTCGGTCTTGGTGTCCACAGCCACCACCGACGGCTCCCGCATGATGATGCCCTTGCCCTTCATATAGACCAGAGTATTGGCGGTACCCAGGTCAATGCCAACGTCCTTCGACAGAAAACCCATTGTAAAGTCTCTCCTTCATCGTTTCCAGTAGATCTATCCCATAGCGTCTGACGGCCGTTTTGCGCCGTCCTTCGCAGAATAACACGGTTATATTATAGCCCCAAGCTGCTGTTTTCTCAAGCGTTTCCGTTCGTTTTCTTACATTTTTCCATTTTTCTCACACAAAACGCTCTACCAGCTGTACAGTACGGCTGACCGGCAGGCCCATAATGGTGTAATAATCGCCCTCGATGCGGTCCAGCCAGAGGGCTGCCCGGCCCTGGATGGCATAGGCACCGGCCTTGTCGTAGGGCTCCTTTGTGGAAGCATAGAAGTCGATCTCCTCCTCGCTCAGCGGGAAGAAGGTCACCTTGCAGCTGTCCACAAAGCTCTCGGTGCGGCCGCCGCGGCTCACGCACACACCGGTGTGCACCTGATGGGCGGCACCGGACAGGGCCCGCAGCATCCGTTTTGCGTCCTCCACGCCGTGGGGCTTGCCGAACACTTCCCCGTTCACGTCCACCACCGTGTCGCAGCCGATGACCACGGCGTCCGGGTGGTCCTTTGCCACCGCCAGGCACTTGCCCCGGGCCAGCTGTTCCACCAGATGGGCCGGGGTGTCAGCGGTCACGGTGCTCTCGTCAAAGTCGCTGACGCAGACCGTGAAGTCGGTCGTATACAGGGAAAGCAGTTCCCGGCGGCGCGGGCTGCCGGAGGCTAAGATCAGTTCCATATCGCGTTCCTTTTCCCTCATTTGCCGGTGGAGCCAAAACCGCCCACGCCGCGGGTGGTGTCGCCCAGCTCCTGCACCGGCACAAAGGCTGCCGTGTACACCGGGGCGATGCACAGCTGTGCCACCCGCTCCCCAGGCTGGATGGTGTAGGCCTCCTTGCCCAGGTTGATCATGGGCACCTTCAGCTCGCCGCGGTAGTCACTGTCCACCACGCCCACACCGTTGGCCATGCACAGGCCGTGCTTGATGGACAGGCCGCTGCGGGCATACACCAGCGCCACACTGTGGGCACCGGGCAGCTCAATGGCAAGGCCGGTGGGCACCAGCACCCGCTCCATGGGCTGAACGGTCAGCGGCTCATCCAGCACGGCGCACAGGTCGGCGGCGGCAGAGCCGGGGGTCGCATAGGCGGGCACCTTTGCCCGCGCATCCAGAACTTTATAGTTTACGGTGATTGGTTCCATAGTATACCTCGTTTATTTTGTCATTCCTCGATCCAGCTCACCCCTCGGGAGAGCTCCGACATTGCACCGCCGCAGGCGGACAAGGCCGGTGAGAGGGTCAATTGGTCCCCTTGAAATACAGTCCGCGGGTGAAATCGCCTTCAAAAGGCGCATGGGTGCGGATCATATCCAGAATTGCGGCGGCTTCCTCGCGAGTCTCCAGCGTGAAATAGGCCACGCCGTAGTCCACGGCCAGCGCACCGGGCTTGTCGCCCATGTAGATGGGCACCGGGTTGTAGATGGTGCGCATGCCCAGGCTGCACCGCACCGGGAACTTTTTAGCCTTGCGGTCGGTCAGCGTGCCGGTCTTGTCGCAGTGGGCGCAGTCGTGGATGTTCTGCAGCGGGCAGGCTCGGGTGAGCATCAGCGGCATGTGGCCGTAGACTATCACGCCCGTGGGCACCGGCTTGCCGTCCCGCACCGGGGCAATGGACGCGATGTCACTGTCCTTGACCTCGGGCAGGATGAGCAGGCTGTTCAGTCCCTGCTCCGCATAGAACTGCGCTGCTGCGTTGTTCGTGATGTTCAGGCCAAAACCGCCGGACAGCGGCAGGCCCCGGCACAGCCGCAGGTGGGCGATGTTGCTTGCCTCGTACCCGGCAAAGCCGGCATCCTGGGTGGCCGCAATGCGGCGGGCGGTGTCCTGCTCCAGGGCGCCGAACATGGCCCGGGGCAGCTCCAGAATGGTCTTGCTGCGCCACTCGCGGGGCACCCGGTCGGCCTGTGCAATGGGCAGGATGAGATACTCCACTCCGCTCAGGGCCTGTTCCGGCACCTGATCCCAGCGCTCGAACCGGGCACGCAGGGTGCGGTGCGGCGGCAGGGTGCGCTGCGGCAGGGCAGGCACATGCTCCTCGGTAGTGGGCCAGGGGCGCAGCACTTCCCGCTTTTTGAGCAGGGCGTCCAGCGCTTCCCGGCGCAGCTCATTCACCGTGCTGCCGGGCACGAACCACGGCCCGCCGTCCATCTCCACGGCGATGTCCGCCGCTTCAAAGGGGGTGCCGCCGGTCTTGGCCAGACTGCGGCGCAGGCTCTCGGTGGGATCGGTGCGGGCGGGCTGCGGCTCAAAATCGCCGTAGGCAAACGCTTTATTGCCGTCCGCATCGGTCACGGTGAGCTTTTCGCCGCCCTCTTCGATCTCCAGCCGCATGGTCACCGACACCCGGGAGCGCTCCCGACGGTAGAGCTCCCGCAGCATAGGCAGGGTCTTTTTGGTCAGCTCGGCGTCCGCTTCGCTGCGCACGCCGAACATGCTGCCGTCGATTTTTCCGTTCAGATAGCCGGAGGTGAAGCCGGAGCGGCTGAAGGCGTTCTTCAGCAGGTCGCGGTCGTAGGCGCGGCCCTCGCGGCCCGCCAGACAGGCGCTGACCGCCGCCGCCACATATTCCGGCGTGCGCAGACGGCCCTCGATCTTGGCCGAGGCCACCCCCAGCGCCTGCAGCTTGTCCAGCTGGTCGATGACCGAGTTGTCCTTCAGCGAGAGATGATGCAGGCGGCCCGGCTTGCCTTCCGGCAGGGTGTTGGCCTCAAAAGGCAGGCGGCAGGGCCCGGCGCAGGAGCCGCGGTTGCCGCTGCGCCCGCCCAGAAAGGCCGACATATAACACTGGCCGCTCATGCTCATGCACAGCGCACCGTGCACGAAACACTCGGTCTCGATGCCGCAGTGCTTCGTGATGTGTTCCACCTCGGGCAGGCTCAGTTCACGAGCCAACACTACGCGGGTAAAGCCCAGCTCCTTCAGCTCCAGTGCGCCCTGCAGGGTGTGCACGCTCATCTGGGTGGAGCCGTGGCGCGGCAGCTGCGGGGCGATCTTCCCGATCAGGGTGGCCACCGCCAGATCCTGGCAGATCACGGCATCGGCTCCGCTGGCAGCCACCGACCGGATGGCCTGTTCCAGGGCCGGCAGCTCGGTGCCGTACACGGTGGTGTTCAGCGCCACATGCACCGCCACGCCGCGGGCATGGCAGAACCGCACCGCCTCTTTCAGGCTGTCGGCGTCAAAATTGCCGGCTCCGGTGCGGGCATTGAAGCCCGAAAAGCCCAGGTAGACCGCATCCGCCCCGCTGAACACGGCGGCACGCAGCATTTCTTCACTGCCCACAGGGGCAAGGATCTCAATCTTCGACATAATTCTCCATTCCATTTATATAAGGTAGTATTCAGCCCTGTTTTTCGTCGGCGGCAGCCTGTTCTGCGGCAGCCTGCTCTGCCCGCTCCTCACGGCGGCTTTCACGGCGGCGCTCCTTGGCCAGCTGTTCCCGCAGGGCAGCGGCTTCCCTGCGCAGCACTTCGTTCTCTGCCTTGGCCTTGTCCTCGGCCAGCTTGGCGCGGGCGGCATCTGCAATGTAGTCCTGGATCTGGCTGCGCATGTTCTCGGCGCTGCCGGTGCTCTTGCGGTACTCGTCCAGATAATCCATAGCGCAGAACACCGCCGCCTTGGTCACCGAGAGATTCTCGTTCTCGTCCAGCAGCTTTGTGATGTCCTCGTCCAGCTTTTTGGCCAGAGACTGAATGTATTTTTCCGAATCCGTCGTTGCAATGGCATACGGCGTCCCCGCAATGTTCACCCGTACTTTGTTGACCATGTGTCTTTTCCCCTTTTATCCGTTTCCGCCCGGCACGCGGGCGGTGTATTCCTGCTTTTCCCGGGACAGCGGCACCGTTTCCGGAATCGTTTTCCCATTCCGGCACGCACTGGGCGAGTTACCCGGCACATTTCTGGCCGAGTTACCCCCGCCGGTTGCCCGCCTGCCCCGTATACTCTCTTTATTATAATATAAATAAGCATCAAGAAAAAGTGTATTTTTTGAATTTTCGGCATATTGGTCAGAAAGTTGGTTAAAAAAATGGCAGTTACAGAAAAAATCCATTGATTTCTTGCATTTGCCAAGTGTTCATATTATAATAGCGTTGTTATGTTGACGGCACGCGGGGTAGAGGGAAAGCACCAGAGGCCGTACATTACGCAAGATTTTTAGCATTTTATGCACGAATGCGGATAGGAGTACAGTTATGACATCGAAAGAATTTGGCAAAATTCTTCAGGACAAGCTGACCAGCGAGTACGGCGTGGAGTTGAACGTTGCTTCCAAGCAGCAGATCTACCGTTCTCTTGCCCTGATCTGCCGTCAGATGATGAGCGAGAACTACACGAAGTTCCAGTCCAAGGCCATCGGCACCGGCACCAAGCAGGTGTATTACCTCTGCATGGAGTTCCTGATGGGCCGCAGCCTGAAGATGAGCCTGTTCAATCTGGGCCTCGACGAAGTGGCCAAGAAGGCGCTGGCCGATGCTGACATCACCCTGGACAGCATCTTTGAGGAAGAGCCCGATGCAGGCCTGGGCAACGGCGGTCTGGGCCGTCTGGCTGCCTGCTACCTGGATGGCATGGCCACCACCGGCATCTGCGGCACCGGCTACTCCATCCTGTACGAGTACGGCATCTTCAAGCAGAAGATCGTGGACGGCTGGCAGCAGGAGCGTGCCGACAACTGGCTGCCCGGCGGTCAGGTCTGGCTGAAGAGCCACCCCGATCAGGCTGTGGAAGTCCGCTTTGACGGCGAGATCCACGAGAACTGGGATCACGGCTTCCATTATATCCAGCACACCAACTACAACAGCGTCATGGCTGTGCCCTCCGATATGTATGTGCAGGGCTACGACGGCAAGGGCGTGGCAAAGCTCCGCCTGTGGCAGGCCAAGGCCCCCGATTTTGATATGTCCAGCTTCTCTCTGGGCAACTACAACACCGCGATGAGCAAGAACGCAAGCGCTGAGCTCATCTCCAAGGTGCTGTACCCCAACGACAACCACGTTGAGGGCAAGATCCTCCGCCTGCGCCAGCAGTACTTCCTGTCTGCTGCCTCCATCGGCGACATCGTGCAGAACCACCTGTCCAGCTACGCCACGCTGGAGAACCTGCCCGACAAGGTGGCCATCCAGCTGAACGATACCCACCCCACCCTGGCCATCCCCGAGATGATGCGCATCCTGCTGGATGAGTGCGGCTTTGACTGGGACAAGGCCTTCAACATCTGCCAGAAGGTGTTCTCCTACACCAACCACACCGTCATGGCCGAGGCTCTGGAGAAGTGGAACGTGGACATCTTCAAGATGACTCTGCCCCGCATCTACCAGATCGTGGTCGAGATGGACCGCCGTGCCCGCGAAGAGCTGGCCAAGGCTTTCCCCGGCGACCAGGGCAAGATCGACTACATGGCACTGATCGGCGACAATCAGGTGCGCATGGCCAACATCTGCGCCTACACCGCCAACAGCATCAACGGCGTGTCCAAGCTGCACAGCGAGATCATCAAGGACAGCGTGTTCCACGACTACTACCTGTTCAAGCCCAAGGCTTTCAAGAACGTGACCAACGGCATTGCTTACCGCCGCTGGCTGCTGGCCTCCAACCCGGAGCTGTGCAAGCTGCTGGATGAGACCATCGGTGACGGCTACAAGCACGATGCTTCCGACCTGACCAAGCTGAACAAGTACGAGAACGACAAGACCGTGCTGAAGAAGCTGAACGAGATCAAACTGGCCAACAAGAAGGAATTTGCCAATTACCTGGCAAAGAGCACCGGCCAGGTCATCGACCCGAACTCCATCTTTGACTGCCAGGTCAAGCGGATGCACGAGTACAAGCGTCAGCACCTGAACGCCCTGAACATCGCTGCCCAGTACCTGTACCTGAAGGAGAACCCCAACGCCGACTTCATCCCCAAGACTTACATCTTCGGCGCAAAGGCTGCCCCCGGCTACTACATGGCCAAGCAGATGATCCGCATGATCTGCAAGCTGGGCGACCTGATCAACAACGATCCCGCCGTGCGCGACAAGCTGCGCGTGGTGTATCTGGAAGAGTACTGCGTGTCCCTGAGCGAGCACCTGATGCCCGCTGCCGAGGTCTCTGAGCAGATCTCTCTGGCAGGCACCGAGGCTTCCGGTACCGGCAACATGAAGTTCATGCTGAACGGTGCCATCACCCTGGGCACCCTGGACGGCGCCAATGTGGAGATCGCTGATGCCGCTGGCCACGAGAACGAGATCATCTTTGGTATGCTGACCCCCGAGGTCAACGCACTGAAGGGCATGGGCTACCATCCCGGCGCCTTTATCAACGGCGACAACACCGCGATGGCCGTGCTGGACTTCCTGGAGAAGGGCTGGAACGGCGAAAACTTCAGCGAGGTCACCAGCAACCTGCGCAATGCTGACCCGTACATGGTCATGGCGGACTTCAAGGATTACCGCCGTGCCCAGCACGACCTGCAGCAGCTGTACCGCGACAAGCAGAAGTGGAATCACATGAGCCTGAAGAACATCGCTAACGCCGGTATCTTCAGCGCCGACCGTTCCATCATGGATTATGCGCGCGACATCTGGGGTGCTGCTCCCGTCAAATAATCATATCTTTTGATTTTTGCCGTGCCCCGTGAGGGGTACGGTTTTTTATTATCCAAAGCGAGGACAACTATGTCTCACACCTATTACAACAGCCTGGATACCGCCTGCAAAACGCCTTTTGGCGCGGTGCCTGCCGGGCAAAAGGTCACTTTTCGCCTGACGGTCCCGGAATCCCTGGGCTATGTGGACCCCCACCTGGTGCTGACCAAGGACCGCGAGGCTCCCGTGCATTACCGCATGGAGTTCGCGGGCCAGACACCCCAGCAGAACCACTTTACCTTTACCATCGCCCCCACCACGCCGGGTCTGTACTTTTACCACTTTGACCTGTACACCGATTTCCGCCGCATCTACCGCGATGCCGGCGGCGAGGGCGTGCTGAGCTGGACCGATGGCACCGACTGGCAGCTGACCGTTTACGAGCCGGATTTCAAGACACCGGACTGGATCAAGAACGGCACGATGTACCAGATCTTCCCCGACCGCTTTTGCGAGGGCAAGCCCGGCAAGCCGATGCCTTTTGCCGACCGCATCTACCGTGAGGACAAGACCGGCGAGCCCTACTTTTGGCCCACCGAGCAGCAGGAAGGCTACCTAAACATGGACTATTACGGCGGCGACTTTGCGGGCATCCAGCAAAAGCTGCCGTACCTGTGCGATTTAGGTGTCAGCTGCATTTACCTGAACCCCATCTTTGAGGCCCACGCCAACCACCGCTACAACACCGCCAACTACCTGAAAGCCGACCCGCTGCTTGGCACGAACGAGGAGTTTGCCGCCCTGTGCGCTGCCGCTGCCAAAGAAGGCATCCGCATCATTCTGGACGGTGTATTCAGCCACACGGGTTCGGACTCGGTCTACTTCAACCGGGAGGGCCGCTATGGCCCGGGCGGTGCTTATCGCGATCGCAATTCACCCTATCGCAGCTGGTACGACTTCGACTCCGGCTATCCCAGCGGCTACCGCTGCTGGTGGGGCTTTGAGACGCTGCCCGAGGTGCAGGAGGACTCGCCCTCCTACATCGATTTTGTCTGCGGCAAGGGCGGCGTCATCGATACCTGGCTGGGGCTGGGGGCTTCGGGCTTCCGGCTGGATGTGGCCGACGAACTGCCCGACACCTTTATTGAGCGCATCCGCCAGGCCGTCAAGGCTCACGGTGAGGACAAGCTGCTGATTGGTGAAGTGTGGGAGGATGCCACCACCAAGGAGGCATTCGGCCGGCGGCGCACCTATCTGCGCGGCAAGGGGCTGGACGCCGTGATGAACTACCCGTTCCGCACGGCGCTGATGGCCTATTTGCTCGGCGGCGGCGCGGAATACTTCCGCGACAGCATGGAGGAGCTGCGCGAAAACTATCCTGCACCCGCGTTCTACGGCGCGATGAATTTCCTCTCGACCCACGACACGCCAAGGCTTTTGACGATTCTGGGCCTCACCTCCCCCGCGCCGCAGACGCGCGACGAGCGCGCGGTCTATCAGCTCAGCGATTCCGACCTTGCGCGCGGCATGTCGCTCCTCAAGCTCGCGGCTCTGATCCTCTACACCTTTCCCGGCTCGCCGATGCTCTACTACGGCGACGAGGCCGGCATGCAGGGCTTTGAAGACCCGTTCAACCGCGGAACCTACCCGTGGGGACGCGAGAATGCCGAATTGGTGCAATACTTCCAACAGCTCGGCGCGCTGCGCAAATCGCACGAGGCGCTGCAAAGCGGCACGATCGTCTACCATGCCGCGCAGGGCCGCGCGCTGGCGTTCTCGCGCCGCTCAGAGCACGACCACTGCCTCACGGCAGTCAATGCGGGCGACGAGCCCGTCACGCTCACCCTTCCGTGGGACGGCACGCTCGCCGAGGACGCCCTGTCCCATCAGGAGTTCTTCTGCGGCAACGGCCTGCTCCGCCTGACGCTCGAGCCCTACGGTACGATGCTGGTGACCCAGCCGCAGGAGTGATTTGTTTCACGTGAAACACTGATTTCAGGTCATGGTAAAGGTCAGCGCCTTTACCATGACCTTTTTCTGTCCTCAGCACTGCCCCAGCGGTGATACCCCATCACCGGCCCAAACAGGGGCAAATCGGGACGTAAAGGCCTGCGCCTTGTCATGTTTCACGTGAAACAAATTTGCAAAATTTGAGCTTCCCTGTTGAAATTGAGCCGTTTTGTGCTATACTGAACAAGAATGAAAATGGATCAATGCTTCTATGACTAAGGTGGGTGTTTTTTTGGCTAAAATCGTTGCAATCGTCAATCA
>OLGB01004381.1_pt1 | contig 12088 bp, 15 predicted proteins | sample 1605691 | NCBI WGS metagenome assembly OLGB01 (sample SAMEA3888925, study PRJEB22519) | human gut metagenome | biome: human gut; feature: human-associated habitat; material: faeces | place: Denmark | collected 2010
GGGCGTTGTACAGGATCTTGAGCTGGTTTTCGATCTTGTTGTAGCTCTTCAAAAATCTGGCGGCGTTTCCAAACGGCGGCCGACATCTCGATGGCAAAACTGGGATACATCGTCATGACCATGTTCGAGATGCAGGCCAGCCACCTCTTTCATTTAGACATCCCCGTCATGGACAACACCGTAAAAGAAATGTTGGAACATGATTTAACGGGAAAACTTGATCTTAATGAAGAGGATATCAAGAACACGTTTGAGCCGAAACACAGAATTTGGCGCGCGAAAATAATCGACGAGAACCTTGCGGGATATGACCCCAAAGACAGGACGATCATTGACGCGACCGGCGTCAAGGTCAAAGATACAGTATCTTCCCCAGGCAACGTTATGACCTTCACATACGACTACGGCGATGACTGGACGATATCGCTGGTTCTGGAAGAGGTCTACAAAAAAAGCGAATTCCCGGTCAAAGAACTGCCAAGAGTATTGGAAGGCGAAGGCTACGGGATCATCGAAGACTGCGCCGGAACATCCGGGCTGAAAGAGATCGCCGCGGAATTCAAAAAGAGAAAGGGCCCCAGATACAGGGAACTCCGCGATTGGCTGGGCACGGACAAACTTGACCTCCGCTCTTTCAACATCGAAGACATGAACTTCCGCCTCAAAAAAGTGCCGCGCATCTACGCCGATATCTATGAGCACAAACTTGAACCGACCAAACGTTCATGGGACATATTGACGAGGAAGTATCTGGAGTAGGCATTTCTCGACACCACGGGCAGTGCAAATATCGTTATACGCGTGCTTCTTTCTGCAAAACCCAGCCGCTCTGTAAAATTTCGTGCGGCTGGGATTGTTCTGATTTTCTGAATATCACGATCAAGTTTTCCGTCTTTGATGAAAAAGCCAGAGTAACCTCAGTAGATATATCTATAAATGCGGCAGGAACGCCGCCAGCCAAGACCTTCGTCCCAGCGGGCATACAGTGACGCCCGCGAAATAGAAAACGGACATTTATGCGGTCCTATTGCCGCATAAATTGATATACATTATGCTATAATCATGACTGAGGCAACAAACTATCACATGCTGGGATGGATGCGTTCGTGAAAAATACAAAAACTTACCTTCTGACCGGGGCAGCCGGGTTCATCGGCAGCAACCTTGCGCACTGGCTCACGGCAGGCGGGGACAACGTGGTCGTCTATGACAAACTGACCTACGCGGGAAACGCCGCTTCGCTTGACGGTATCGCCGCGGAGAAGTTGACTTTCGTTCATGGCGACATCTGCGATACCCCGCTTGTTTTTGATACGCTAGTCAAGCACGACGTCGACGCGATATTCCACCTCGCGGCAGAGAGCCACGTCGACCGCTCGATCGACGGCCCCGGCGCATTCATAGAGACAAATATCAACGGGACATTTTCGATGCTTTCAGCCTCGCGCAGATATTACGAAACATTGGACGGAGAGCAAAAGAAAGACTTCCGTTTCCTCCACATCTCCACGGATGAAGTCTATGGCAGCCTCGGGGACAGCGGTTACTTTACCGAAGAGACTCCTTACGCGCCAAACTCGCCCTACTCCGCCTCAAAGGCATCGTCGGACCACTTGGTGCGCGCCTGGTTTCATACCTACGGATTCCCAACGCTGACGACAAACTGCTCAAACAACTACGGGCCGCGCCAATTCCCAGAGAAACTGATCCCCCTCATCATACATAACGCGCTGGCCGGCAAACCTCTGCCGATATACGGCGACGGCAAAAACGTCCGCGATTGGCTCTACGTGGAAGATCACTGCCGCGCGCTGCATACGGTTATGCTCAAAGGATCTCTTGGTGAGACATATAACATCGGCGGCAGCTGCGAGCGGCAAAATATACAGATAGTAAAGACAATCTGCTCGATACTTGACGAGATCCGCCCAAAGGCGGATGGTACAAAATATGAGTCGCAGATAACATACGTAAAAGACCGTCCCGGCCATGACCGTCGCTACGCGATCGATGCCGGCAAAATAAAAAAGGAACTTGGCTGGCAGCCGCAGGAGACCTTTGAAAGCGGCATACGCAAAACTGTTGAATGGTACTTGAATCATCAACCATGGATAGAAAATATACTAAATGGCAAATACCGCTGCGAAAGACTCGGACTGGGAGGTACGCAGGAATGATCACCAAAGGCATAATCCTCGCCGGCGGCTCCGGCACGCGCCTCTGGCCGCTGACCATCCCCGTCAGCAAACAGCTGATGCCGGTATACGATAAACCGATGATCTACTACCCCCTCTCAACGCTGATGCTCGCCGGCATCCGCGACATCCTCATCATCACAACACCGGAAGACAGCGAATCCTTCCAGCGCCTGCTGAAAGACGGTTCGCAGTGGGGCATCAAGATATCCTACGCCGTTCAGCCGAAGCCGGAGGGGCTGGCCCAGGCCTTCATCATCGGTGAAGAATTCATTAACGGTAAAGGCTGCGCCCTGGTGCTCGGAGACAACATCTTCTACGGCCGCGGCCTGACAAGAATGCTCCAAGAAGCTGCCGCTCAGGAGGCGGGGGCCACTGTCTTCGGCTACCCCGTTGACGATCCGGAGCGCTACGGTGTAGTAGAGTTTGACGCCGAGGGCAACGCAATCTCCCTTGAAGAAAAACCGGCCAAGCCAAAATCCAACTGTGCCGTCGTCGGCCTTTACTTCTATGACAACAACGTCGTGGAGATAGCGAAAAATCTCAAGCCGTCACCAAGAGGCGAGCTGGAGATAACCGATCTTAACCGAGTCTATCTCGAAAAGAAACAGTTAAAAGTCGAAGTCTTCGGCCGCGGCTTCACCTGGCTTGACACCGGCACTCATGACAGCCTGATCGAAGCGGCAGACTTCGTTCAGATAGTACAGAAACGGCAAGGATTGATGATTTCCTGCCCGGAAGAGATCGCCTGGAATATGGGATGGGTTTCTGACGAGCATCTGAAAGAACTTGCCACACCTCTATCAAAGACCGACTACGGCAAATACCTCATAAAACAGGTAAGTACGAAAGCCAGAGGCTAAATAAATGGAAGTACATGAGACTGAATTTCCCGGATTAATCTTCATAGAACCAAAAATCTTCGGCGACTCACGCGGATGGTTCTATGAGTCATGGAACAAAGAGCGTTATGCAGAGATAGGTATTACAGAAGACTTTGTACAGGACAACGTCTCGTTTTCCTCGTATGGCGTGCTTCGTGGCCTCCATTACCAAAAGCCATATACGCAGGGGAAACTTGTCTCCGTACTGCAGGGTAAGGTTTGGGATGTAGTCGTTGACCTCCGTAAAAGCTCGCCCACATTCGGTAAGTGGCGGGGCTTTACCCTGACCGGAGAGAAAAAGGAGCAGCTCTATGTCCCCAAGGGATTTGCGCACGGATTTTGTGTCCTCTCGGAGACAGCGTTGTTCCAGTATAAATGCACAGATAAATACAACCCCGAAAGCGAACATGGAATAATGTGGAACGACGAGACGCTGAACATTCCCTGGCCGGTAGACAATCCTGTGATATCCGAAAAGGACACAAGACATCCTGTGTTTAAAGATTTAACGGATGAACTTCTATTTGACTGACAGGTGGCAGACAATGGATAAAAAAGAACCTTCAAGAATCTTAATATTTGGCAAAAACGGACAGGTCGGTTATGAGCTCTGCCGCACACTTTCAACGCTCGGAGAAATCCGGGCTATTGACGTCGACGAGTGTGACCTGACAGACAAAAATTCTATCCTAGAAAACCTGAACGGATACCGTCCGACTATTATCACAAATGCCGCCGCTTATACCGCGGTGGACAAAGCAGAGAGCGAGCGGGAGCTGGCATTCAAACTCAACGCCGAAGCCCCCAGCATAATGGCTGATTGGGCAAAGAAAAACCATGCTCTAATGATCCATTATTCCACCGACTACGTATTTGACGGGACCAAAAAAGAACCGTGGACCGAAGAAGACAAACCAAACCCATTGAACGTATACGGCGAATCAAAATTGGCGGGAGATATCAATATACAGGATTCGGGATGCGACCATTTTATATTCCGCACAAGCTGGGTATATGGCGCTAGAGGAAAAAACTTTTACCTAACAATGAGACGCCTGCTGCAGGAAAAAGATGAAATTAAAGTTGTCAACGATCAATACGGCGCTCCAACATGGTGCCGTACAATTGCCGAAGTGACAGGGCAGGTCCTGAGCCAGGTAAAGAACCCCATATGCCGAGTAGACATGCAGAAAATCTCCGGCGTTTATAACCTGACTAACAGCGAAATTACAACTTGGTACGGATTTACCGAAGCAATAAAACAATATATGGCTAATATGAATAAAGCCGGAACTCATTACGCAGTGTTATACCCGATTATTTCCGATCAATATAAAACTGCGGCAAAAAGACCAATGAATTCATCGCTAGCGCTGAATAAGATATACAGCTCCTTCGCACTAATGCCAGCTTCGTGGGAGTATGCGCTTAGCAAAGTCTGTGCAGGGGGAATCTAATTTTTATGATACGGAGAAAATTAATCAAGCGCACAGCACATAACCCGGCGGAAGGCACGCTCTGCATCGCTGAAGCTCGGACACCGGAAATACCTTTTGAGATAAAGCGTGTTTACTACACGTACGGTGCGGAAAAGGACATTGTTAGAGGAAATCATGCGCATAAAAAGCTAGAGCAAATTCTTATGTGCCCTTATGGAAGTATAGAAGTAACATTGGATGACGGACATAGCAACACTGAAACTGTCATACTTAATGATCCCTCTATTACTCTTTATGTAGGCCCATCTACGTGGCGTACTATGAAATGGCTCCGATCTAATAGTGTTTTACTAGTCTTAGCGTCAGAACATTATGACGAGTCAGACTACATCAGGGATTATGAAAGTTTTATCTATTGGGTTAATGGAAAAGAAGGAGAAAATAGTGAAATATGACGATTCCATTTAATACGTTGAAACCTGGATATGAAAGATATCGTGATGAATACCTGGCAGCCGTCACACGAGTGATGGATTCCGGGTGGTATATACTTGGACAAGAACTAGAATCATTTGAAAAAGAATTTGCCGCATGGATTGGCGCAAAATACTGCGTTGGATTAAACTCAGGGTTGGACGCGCTTATCCTTGCCTTTCGCGCGTTAGGACTATCACACGGAGATGAAGTCATCGTTCCAGCTAACACCTACATAGCATCTGTCCTTGGCGTCACAGAAAACGATGCTACGCCGGTCTTTGTTGAGCCAGACAAATACTACAACATTGATGCGGATCGAATAGAAGCGGCAATTACATCCAAAACAAAAGCCATCCTAGTCGTCCATCTTTACGGTCAACCCTGCCGCATGGATAAAATATCTGAGATCGCAAAAAGACACAATCTTATTATCGTAGAAGATTGTGCGCAAAGTCACGGGGCGACATTCATGGGACAGAAAACAGGGACATTCGGCAAAATTTCCTGTTTCAGCTTCTTCCCAACAAAGAATATGGGAGCATTTGGTGACGCAGGTGCAATCACAACTGATGATGAAAATATTGCAAAAAAAATACACGCTCTTCGCAATTATGGCAGCGAAAAAAAATACTATAACAAATATCAAGGGATAAATTCCCGGCTTGATGAGATTCAGGCGGCACTACTAAGAATCAAACTGCATCACATTGAGGAAATCACCAAAGAACGAGAAGAAATAGCGCATCAATACCTTCACGGTATCAAAAATCCGGCAATAATGCTTCCGCAGACAACATGTTGTGCGCGCCACGTCTGGCATCTATTTGTGATTCAGACAGAAAAAAGAAACGAGTTGCAACAATACTTGACGGATAACGGCATTGCAACACAGATCCATTATCCGGTTCCACCACATCTGGCAGAAGCTTATAAGCAATTAGGATATACCCAGGGCTCATTTCCTGTCACAGAAAAATTTTCTGAAACAATACTAAGCTTGCCATTGTATAACGCAATGACAAAGGATAAAGTGAGTTACGTTATAAATAAAATTAATAATTGGAGCAATTAGCATGGATCACAATATTACATTAGAAGGGTATGGCATTCGGTTACGTCCTGTAAAAATAGATGATTCTGAGTTTATTATAAAATTGCGCAATATGCCTCATGCGATTGGAAATATTGGTAACTCTGCAAAAGATCTATCCACGCAAAATGAATGGATGAGGAAATATTTTCAGCGTGATAACGACTATTATTTCATTATTGAATCCCCTTCCGCAGTTAAACTAGGTACCATAGGGGTATATGATATAGATTTCAATGCCCTTGTAGCAGAGCCTGGACGGCTGGTAGTTATACCCAAATCATTAGCCGCATTACCTTCATGTATACTATTAATCGATTTTTGTTTTAACGATTTAAAAATGCAAACCCTAAAAGGGTGTATTGTCTCTACAAATAAAAAAGTAATAATATTTAACCAGCAACTAGGCTATACCATAACCCAGATAGTACCCAATGAATTCTTTATTAACAATCGAGAAACTACTATGGTACACATAGAACTTACAAAAACAAAATGGGAGGCTCAACGAGGTAAATTAGTAAAGACAGCAACTAGCGGAAAAAATCTTCAAATCTCTTAAATAATATAGGAAAAATAAAATGCCACAAAAAACAATTTATTGAAGAAATAGTTAATGATAATCATTAATGTTTTAGTAAAATAATTTGTTGAAATAGGTGAAAGTTGATGGATAGCTTAAAACAATCGCACCTAGGATGGGCGGTAAATTCTCTGAAAAGTGCTATACCGGCATTCCTATCGCTAGGATATACCACAGACGGGGATATTTGCGTTGATAACACCAGGAAAGTGGAGCTTATTCTATTGACGGATTCGGACGGTAATACAATAGAACTAGTCGCCCCTATCGCAGATGATTCTCCAGTATCTGGAATACTTAAAGCGAATGGTCCAGCTCCGTATCATGTATGTTTTTCAATGAATGTTGAAAAGGGGTTCGACAACTATAAAAAAGAGTTTGAAAAAAACGGATTTATCGTGCTGCATAAACCGTCACCGGCCCCGCTTCTACAGGGAAAGGATGTTGTCTTTCTATATTCACAGCATATAGGGCTGATTGAATTAGTACTTGATAGAAAGGAAATATAGAAAATGAACGAAAAACAATTTATTGAAGAGATTGCGGAAATAATAGAGGCCGACGCATCCGGGCTCACAATGAATTCTGATTTTAGAGAGTCAGCGGACTTTTGGTCTTCGCTGACCGGTTTCAGTATCTTGATTTTCATGCAGGACAGATGCGGAGTAAATATATCTGTAGATGATTTTTTAAGGATGAATACCGTGGCAGACCTTTACAACACAATAGCAAAGGGGGCCTAGCCTATGGAAGATAAAATCATCACTGTCGTGTCGGATATTCTTGGTCATGCTGTAGATAAATTCAGCGTGTTTTCCGACGTTAGTTCATTAAAAATACTGCAGATAATAATGGCGCTAGACGAAGAGGGTATATCTGTACCGTTGGAGAAGATTGCAAAAATAAAATCAATGGAAGATATTTTTGCGTATGCTGAGAAGGACGTCTAAAAATGTCAGAGTTTGCTTTGGCTAAGGTAAACAACGTTAGAATTTCCGGCATTTCTGCCTCTATTCCCTCTCATGCTGTTGATAATGCAGCTTTTGGGGGGGAACTTTACGGAGAAGAAATCGAGGGGGTAATAAAGACGACGGGAGTGAGAGAAAGAAGAGTATCTCCCGAGGGTAAAGTTACCAGCCTTGACTTATGCATAAAGGCGGCAGAATATCTTAGGAATACCGGAAATATTGATTTTAATGCAGTGGGTGGAATAGTTTGTGTAACCCAAACCCCAGATTGTCTTTTGCCAAACAACTCAACACATGCACAGTATAGACTTGGATTACCGGCATCTGTCGCCGCATTTGACGTAAACTTAGCCTGTTCAGGGTATCTATATGGGCTATGGTTGGCAGCACTCTCCGCAGGGTCGTTAAATAAGCCGGTCTTACTTTTAGATGGGGATACGCACAGCCACTTTGCCTCGCCACAAGACAGGGCTACGGCAATTCTCTTCGGCGACGCAGGCACTGCCACGATCATTGAGCCTTGTGACGGCGCTCCGGAGTGGACATTTGCCTTTGAAACCGATGGAAGCCAGAGGGATGCTCTCATAATCCCTGAAGGCGGCTACAGAAATAGAATAAATGAACGCAGCGCCGAATACAAAATATATTCGGATGGCGGGATTCGCAGAGGTATCGATATGAAGATGGACGGCATGGGGGTATTCAACTTTGTCGTGCGCTCCGTCCCCAAATGTCTTGAATATCTTATGGACAAAGTATCCTTAACACCTGACGACTATGATGTTCTGGCCCTTCACCAGGCAAATTTGTTCATGGTCAGACAGGTAGCGAAGAAGATGAAATTCCCGATGGAAAAAGTCCCGACCACTATACAAAAATATGGAAATTCCAGCTCAGCTACGATCCCTGTAACACTGGCCTCGGAGTTACACGAGCGGATATCTTCGAAAAGGCTAAAAGTGCTGGCCTCCGGTTTCGGAGCCGGGCTTTCCCTTGCCTCCGTATCCATGGAGCTAGGCCCCTGCCATTGTCCTGGAGTGGTTGAATATGAGTGCTGACGGAAAAATACTGGTTGCCGGAGCTTCAAGGGGAATAGGGCTGGCGGTGGCAAAAATGCTTCTTGAAAGAGGGCGCGGCGTTATCGCCGCAGCCAGAAACGTTGACGCGCTGAAAGAAGCGTTTGCCCCATATGATAATGTGGAAATATATGCCTGTGATTTTTCCGATGTAGACACTATCGCAAGTTTTGCGGATAGGGTAAATAATGAGTCCGGACCTATCAGCGGACTTGTCTATACCGCTGGAATGCAGCTAACCATGCCCATTTCAATGAATAAGCCGGACAGTGTGAAAAAAATATTCGCCCTAAATACATTTGCACCGATAGAACTTATACGCTGTTTCTCAAAGAAAAAGATGATAGCGGAACAGGGAGCTTCATTTGTATTGATCTCTTCATTATCAGCTCATGAAGGTTCTATCGGCCAATCTTTATATGGAGCAACTAAAGGTGCGTTAGAGGGGTTTTTGGCACCAGCTTCTGCAGAGCTTGCTGCGAGAAACATTCGCCTGAATGCCGTCATACCTGGAATGGTACTCACTGATATGTCATCAGAATTTATGAAAAATTTGTCCGCCGAAAAAAGAGAAAAGATAGAATCAAGCTACCCGTTAGGTTTAGGTGCTCCCGAAGACGCGGCTTCTTTGATTTTTTGGCTTCTCTCCCAAGATAGCAAATGGGCGACAGGCCAGGCATACATAATTGACGGCGGCCATATGGTAAGGGGATAGATTCATGATAGCGTTATTATCTAATATCACAATAGAATCATTGGCTGAAGCCGTATCAAAGACAACCGGAGAAGAAATATATACCTCCCCGGGTTATAACACATGGCTGCAGGATCTATTGACGGCTGACTTTGGCAGCACAAAGCCCGAGGTGGTCTTTGTCATTCTTGACGGAGGTCAGCTCTTTGGTGATCTGTTTCCCGCGGAGTGGGAACAGACCAAACAAGCTATGGATGAAATATTGTCGGTAATATCCAACTTTACCGCCGCACACAAAGATATCCCCCTCTTTGTCTCATCGCTTGACCTGCAAAAAAAGAAAATATTGCCATACATATCCGCGCGTATCGAACACAAAGCTATGTCGTATTGGCTGGAGGCGCTTGAAACAAACGATATCCCCGTCATTGACATAGCAGAACTGGCCGCAAACATCGGCCGCGACAAATTCTACAGCCCGCGCATGTGGTACATGGGCAGCATCCCCTACTCCATGACCGGAGAAAGAGCCATCGCTGAAGAAATATCCAGCGCTTTCAACACCCTAAAAGGCAGGCGGGCAAAGTGCATCATACTTGACCTTGACAACACACTTTGGGGAGGAGTTATCGGTGAGGATGGCATCGGCGGCTTAGAGCTATCCACATCAAAAGAGGGGGCTCGCTTCCGCGACTTCCAAAAACGGCTTAAAGAGCTAAAGGAAGAGGGCGTCATCCTTGCGGTTGTGTCAAAAAACAACATGGAAGACGCTCTTGACGGAATAAACAACCATCCAGACATGGTACTGCGCAGTGACGACTTCGTTGCTATAAAGGCCAACTGGGAACCCAAACCCGTCAATATAGAGGCTCTTTCAAAAGAGCTGAACCTTGGCCTGGATTCATTTGTCTTTATCGACGACAATCCAGTTGAAAGAGAGGCCGTCAAAATAGCCCTGCCGCAGGTCATCGTACCGGATTTCCCCAAAGACACCGCCAATCTGGAGAAGTTTGCCATAGAAATAAGCCAGAAATACTTCCCCACATTGAGGCTGACCTCGGAAGACACAAAAAAGACCGAACAATATCAGCTCGAAGCCCGGCGCTCAGAGCTGAAGAAATCTGCCTTGACACTTGAAGAATACCTGAAATCTTTGGAAATGAAACTAACGATACGGGAGATAGAGGAAAACGACATTGCCCGTGCCGCACAGCTGACACAGAAGACGAATCAGTTCAACCTCACAACCAGGCGTTACACCGAAAGCGATATACGTGAAATCAAAGACGCTCCAAACTACAGGGTCTGGATAGGAGAGTTGGAAGACAAATTTGGCAGTTACGGAAAAGTGATACTGGCGATAGTGAAAATCGAAGGGGAAAAAGCTGTCATTGATACATTCCTGATGAGCTGCCGCGTGATGGGGAGAAACGTTGAGACAGATTTCCTTGCATATATAGAAAAAGAACTGGTAAAAGACGGGTTAAGAGAAATTATCGGGGAATATATTCCGACATTGAAAAATAGTATTGTCTCCACTTTTTGGGAGGATACTGGATATATAACAAACCAAATAAAAAATAACGTCATTAGTTTTATTCATAAAGTATAAGAGAAGACCATGCTTTCAAATAGAGCAAAGTTATTCATAGAAAACTTTATAGCTTACGGCGCTATTAATGCACTTGATAAAATAGTTCCACTCGTAATGCTGCCCATTGTCACTAGGCTACTAACGGACAGCGCCGACTATGGGCGTTTCGAAATGTTCAACACTATAGTCGGTTTTGGCTCTGCATTTGCGATATTAGGAATCTATGATGCTATGTTTAGAGAATATTTTGAAAAAGACGACGAAGAATATAAATCTCTTGTTACATCGACTGCAGCAAAGATAGTCTTCTTTTCTGCGTGCATAGTATCGTTAATTTTAGTCCCCTTTTCAAAAGCGGTCTCCGTGGTTTTTCTAAACACATCCGAAAACTGGCATATCGTTGTGATGGCAGCTTTCGGAGTTTTTCTTTCAGCAAACAGGGCAATTATCTCAGCTCCAACAAGAATGAAAAATCAACGGAAAGTATATATCTTTTCTGGAATTTCATACTCTGCCATCTATTATGCATTTGCAATATTATTTATCAAACTGGGCATGAGTTACAATGGTCTAATCTATGGTAACCTGATTGCTTCGTTATATATGTTCATCTTTTTTTTCTATCTTAATCATAGAGATTTTAAATTAGGTTTATTCAGCAGTATCATCGCAAAAGAACTTTTGAAGATTGGGGTGCCGTTAGTACCATGTTTTGTGATTTACTGGGCTTTTAACTCCATGGATAAAATTATGATTTCCCACATGCTTGGGTTAAAAGAAGTTGGGATATATTCCATAGGCGCAAAAGTCGCATCTGTAAGCACTTTTATCTACGCAGCATTCGCAGGAGGCTGGCAATATTTCGCCTTCAGCACCATGAAGGACAAAGATCAGGTAGAGCTTACTTCAAAAATTTTTGAATACCTAGGAATATTATCTTTTGGGGCATATGAAATTGCAATATTATTAAACCACTTTGTCTTTTATTTATTTTTTTCAGGAGAATATATCCAAGGATCTATAGTGTTTCCATACCTTTTTCTTTCACCACTAATACTAATGCTTTTTCAAACAGCAGGGAATCAATT
>OLGB01004382.1_pt1 | contig 12085 bp, 10 predicted proteins | sample 1605691 | NCBI WGS metagenome assembly OLGB01 (sample SAMEA3888925, study PRJEB22519) | human gut metagenome | biome: human gut; feature: human-associated habitat; material: faeces | place: Denmark | collected 2010
GTGATTCTCATTACTTGACTTGCCATAAAAAAAGTCGCCTCCTTTTCGCACTTTTTAATAATAGGAATGATATTCCTTAGAAGTACGACAAGCGGTGACTGTACACTCCTCCGTGCGTGTCCTGCCTTTTCATAAGTCAATGCGCGGATTTCCGCGCTCTTATGTCCGGCACGCTTAACGCCCGTGTCTCTGCAGTATTGCAGACAAATTGTTTGTACAGTGACTTGCCGTCAGGTTCTTTGGCCATTTGCATGGCCTCTTGACATTCGCTCCACGGAAAACCTGCAGTGCCTTTCGGCCCGGCAGCAACCTCACGCTTCAACGCTATCATGCCACAGCAATTGTTAGTATACATGATGTTTGGGTAATATGCAAGAAATTTTTTTAAAAATTTTGTGTATTTTTTCTTTTCATTTTCTATCAACCCACTAGGTAAATTATACTGAGTTCTTCCGGGGTGTCAAGGAACAGAATGTGTAAATTCTGTGAATTCCGGTCATTGCTATACGTGACTTTTTTTCTTCCCTGTGTTATCCTAAAATCAATAATCAATACATCCATTATACGTACGGAGGAACCCCATATGTACCTTTTACCCAGACCGCAGGAAATGCTTCTGCAGGACAATGTCTTTTATGTTGATTACACAGCCGAGATCTGTATCGATCCGGAGGCTTCCCCGGAATGGCTGCATTATGCTTCCCTTTTGCAAAAGGAGATCGAACAGGATACCGGATTTCATCTGAATATTAATCGGAATCTCCCTGTTTTCCAAACCCCGTCCATTCTTTTGAAATCCACCTCCGGACACTCGCAGCAGGAATACACCCTGCGTATCCGGGAATCCGGAATTCTTCTTACCGCTTCCTCCAACAGTGGTATGTTATATGCGATCCAGACCCTCCGGCAGATCATCCGGCAGGAAGGAGCCTGTCTCCCCGGTCTGGATATCCACGATTTCCCTGTTATTTCGAACCGTGGACTTTACTATGATGTCACCAGAGGCCGTATTCCCACCCTTTCCTATCTTAAAAAAATGGCAGACACGCTGTCCTTTTACAAAATAAATCAGCTGCACCTTTACATTGAGCATACCTACATGTTCCGTAATTTAAGTGAAGTGTGGCGTGATGATACTCCGCTTACCTCCAGCGACATTCTTGAACTTGACCGGTACTGTGCAGATCTTGGCATTGAACTTGTCCCCAGTATTGCATCATTCGGTCATCTGTATAAGATCCTGCGTACCAAATCCTTCCGTCACCTTTGTGAACGTGAAGATCTCTGTGAAGAACCATTTGGTTTCATAGACCGGATGGAGCATCACACCATTGATGTTTCGAATGAGGAAAGCTTTTCTTTTATCTGGTCTTTAATTGAGGAATACCTACCTCTGTTCCGTTCCGATAAGTTTAATATCTGTGGAGACGAAACTTTTGATCTCGGAACGGGAAAAAGCCATGAGCTTGCAGAGCGGGAAGGCACCCAGCAATTATACATCCAATATATCAAAAAGCTCTGTGACGCACTTGTCACCCATGGCAAAACACCTATGTTCTGGGGCGATATCGTATGCAAATCACCGGAGGTGCTCTCCGTACTGCCTAAAGAAACCATCTGTTTAAACTGGGGATATGATGCCAACGTTGGCGAAACCAATACGGCACTTTTGTCGAAAACCGGCGTGCGCCTATACAATTGTCCGGGTGTAAGCGGCTGGAACCAGTTCGTAAACCAATATCATACTGCTTATGAAAATATTCGGAGGATGTGCAGTTACGGCATCCAATATGGTGCTGAAGGTATTCTGAACACCGACTGGGGTGATTTTGGACACATCAACCATCCGGATATGAGTGTCATCGGATGGATTTACGGTGCAGTCTTTTCCTGGAACAACGAAGAGATTCCTTTTGACGAAATCAACCATGCCATCTCCCGAATCGAATTTCACGATCCCAACGAGCAGTTTGTCCACCTGGTTAACAACATTTCAACATTATGGACCTTCCATTGGGGTGATCTGATCGGTTCGCTTGAAAAACACAGACCTTTTTTTGATGCAGACCACCTTCCGGCTCTCAGACATTCCGTAAAACTTTTGAACGCAAAGAGGACTGAACTGCTCTCTTATATCTCCTGCATGGATGGGCGTAAGAAGGACGTCATACGTCCCTATCTGATTGCATTGGACGGAATGCTTCTGCTTCAGGAGATTGCGATTTTCTTTGTCGATAGAAATGAAAGCACCGGGCAGGAAAACGGACGGCTTTTAGCCGGAAGGCTGGAACACTGGTTCTATTATTATAAACAGGAATGGCGGATCACCAGCAGAGAATCTGAATTATACCGGACCCAGAATGTCATCAACGAACTGGCAGACCGGCTTCGCGGATAGCTTTTACTCGTATTTTCGTTTCAACCATGCCATTCATAAATTATCGGGCATCCGCCTTGTAGAAATAATGCTGTTACACATATAAAGGAGCAATCTGCCATGATTATTAAAAACGGTTTAATCCATTCTTTGGAAAAAGGCTTCTATCCGGACACTATATATATAGAAGAAACTCGTTTTGCAAATTTAACATCTGATGAAAAAATTCTGGATGCTTCCGGATGTTATGTCATACCCGGATTAATTGATGTACATGGAAATCTTGCCACTCTTCCCGACGGAACCATTGCAGCCTCCGTAACCAACCTGATGGATTGCATGAAAAAAGCAGTCTCCATGGGAATCCCCTTAGAAGCTGCCGTTCGTAGTTCCTCTTATAATCCTGCCTGTTCCATCGGTATTTCCGGCCGCCTCGGAAGTATTGCCATCGGAAAGCAGGCAGACTGTGTTCTTCTTGATTGTAATACACTGGACATCCGGGCTGTCATTAAAGCCGGCCGGCTTATTTCGGCAGCTGATTCCATGTAAATTTATCCTAACGTTTCAGAATGGTTACACTGGATCTATGCTTCTCCATAGGTCAGGATCCGTCATCGGATCAGCTTCATATCCTCAATCACCCAGTAGTCTTCTTCCATGTGATACTCCGTTCCGCAGTATGGGCACTTTCTCTGGCGCACCGCATCAAAGCTGCCGCCACAACTGCGGCAATTTACCGATGTGATGGAGAATCCCGGCATTTCCCGATGTGCCAGATTTCTGCCAAAGGTTACATCTATGAGATCACCTGTCTTGATGATTCTGTTTCCTTTTTCCTCATCCGGCGAAAGACTGTAATTGATCCACCAGGTCCGGAGGGTCAGATGCAGAAAGCTTCCTTCCCGCCTCACCTTCTTAAGACACATTCCATTGGTATAGGTCATTTCAAGAATATTCTCAAACCTTTCATCCCTCTTACCGCCACAATAAGCCGTCAGGTTCTGTACGTCTTTCGCAAAAACTGCCATCCGGATCAATGCGACCATCTGTCCCTCAAATTTATCATAGGCAAAATTCGGATTCCACCGTGACATCATGTTTTTCATCCGGGCTTTCGTTCCAAGATAGGAAAACAATGAAAGATGCTTCATTCCATCCCGTTGAAACAGCGAGGCAATCATCCATATGGAGGTAACCGTAAATCCTCCGACTCCTCCACAGATTATAGTCGCCAGATACGAAGTAAATAAGGCAAGCGGAAGAACTCCCTCACTGGAAATCACTGCTCCCGGAAGAAACAAAAGCAGGAACACTCCCATAGAGATTCCCATGATTTTACGTCGGTGTGATGTATGTTTTCCAATCGATGTGGTTTTGATAAAATAGGTATTCACGACTCTCGGGAACAGATCCTTCATTCGGAACTGTGTTCCGCAATAGCAGCATCCTTCCATGAGCTGTGACACCGGGCTGACCGCACCACAGTTCGGGCAGGTAATCATCAAATGTTCCGTCTCTTTTTCATTGGGACTATGAACCACGATTTCATACATCACCTGTTCCACTTCCCTCTGGTACAAAGTTTCTGATCCATTTAGGAATCGAAGTTCCCTGTTGATTTCCTCATAGACCATATCCGTGGTATACCATGCCGACTTTCTCGAATAGGTTGCTGTTCCAAAGCTTTCTCCCTTTACCGGGCGGACTACATTCTGCATCCGGAGACCCTTTTCCTCCAGTCTCTCCTTTTGCAGCTTTAAATAATACCGGGTATCGCCGTCACAGCTTACCGGCTCTTCCCCTTCTTCGTACCAGGTATTCAGTTCCTTCGCCATCCGGTCATAAATACCGCGTCCCTTGTCCCATTGCGGAACATATTTCCGGAATGCTTCTGCTTCTTTATAATACTTCATAAGAAACGGAACGCCGATAACGCACAGCGCCGTTCCTGCGCAAAACAGAAATCCCCGGACCGGAAACGACAGTTCTGTCGCAACGCAGGACGCCGCCAGTATGCCTGCTGCCAGAAGGGCAACTCCCTTTACCAGGTTCTCAAGATCGGCGTTCTTCACCGGTTCTTTTCTTCCATTCGTTTTTAAATTAGGTAGAAGTGTGTTCTGTTCGCTCATATTAAATATAACTTGTAAATCCCTTTCCGACGATCTCGCTGCTCTTCGTCACCATGATGAAGGCACTGGGCTCATTCTTTTTGATGAAGCGTTCCAGATAAATTGCCTGCTTCACATCCACAACCGTAAGAATAATCACACGATCCTTATGGGAATAAGCTCCTTCTGCATGATAAGTTGTCGCACTGTGATGCAGATCATGCGTGATATAATTGCAGATCGGATCCGGATTCGTGGATACAATCGTGAAATATTTATTGAGCTTCATGCGTTCGATGAATTTATCAATCACCAGTGACTTTGCCAGCAGTCCGAGGATCGAGCAGAGCCCCGTCACAGTATCAAATACCAGAAAGGCACAGACAACAACGACAAGGTCTGTCCAGAGCAATGCCGTAGAAACATTCATTGTGGAGTACTTCTTTATCACCATGGCTATAATGTCTGTACCACCGCCGGAGGCATTCTCATAGAACAACAATGCTGAAGCAATCGCCGGAAGCAGAATGGCAAAGCACAGTTCCAGCATGATCTCGTTCGTAAGCGGCGCTTTCATCGGGAACACCACTTCAAATACATTCAGTAAAAGAGACGAAAGTACCGTCACATACGCTGTTTTCACCCCGAAGTTCTTACCCAGAATGGCAAACCCCAGCACCAACAGCAACAGATTAATCACCAGGTTGATCTGGGATGCGGAAAGAGCTGTAAAATTCGAAATCACAACCGCCATACCGGAAACACCGCCAAAGGAAAAATTGTTCGGAAACTTAAAAACATAGATTCCGATGTCCATGATAACTACCGCAAAGGTAATCCACAGGTATTCTTTAAATACTTTTTTCTTGTCTGTCGTTTCTGCTGCCATCTGTTTCTCCCTCATTCTTATAACAATACGATTCTGTTGTTCATCAACCAGTCTTTTGTAAAATTACTGTCAAAATTTTGTTCAATCCGCAATATCCGCAAAATCAAACTTCAGTACCTTTTTCAGATCCTCAACACGTACCTCGACCTGAAAACCGATCTTTCCGCCGCTAAAAAAGATCTTCTCGAAGGAAGCTGCACTTTCATGAATAACGGTCCGGAACTGCTTCTTCATTCCGATCGGAGAGCATCCCCCGTGAATATAACCGGTAAGAGGGAGTAATTCCTTGGATTTAATCATCTCGATATTCTTTTCTCCCACTGCTGCCGCCGCCTTTTTCAGATTCAGTTCCTGTTCCACCGGCACCAGAAATACATAATGATTTCCGGTCTTTCCAATGGTTACCAATGTCTTAAACACCACTTCCGGGTTCTCATTTAAAGCCTCTGCTACCTCGGTTCCGCTGATTGCACCGGAATCCAGATAGTTATGTCCTTCATAAGGGATTTTATGCTGTTCCAAAACACGCATCACATTCGTTTTATCATTCTTAGCCATTGCTTTCACCTCTCTCATTCATAGCTAATGTAACGGTTCCGTCTATTCACAGTTACATTGACACTTCTATTCTCATTATACTATAATCGTGTCAGGGAAAAAACAAGTGATTCTGAAGGATTCATGATCAAAATCGTAACAGTTCAGCCATGGACATTCATAAGTTGCCGGATTGTACAGATTGGCTAACAAATATACGTGCTTTCCGGCAACTTATTTCATGTCGGGCGTCCGCCCTATAGAAATGATTGTATAAGCTGCCCTTAGTGAGCAAGCTCCCACGGTCATCTTGCACAATCATTTCTGCATGGCTGAACTGTTACTCAAAATCATTTTTTAACAACGAATAAAAGGAGATTGCCATGCCAAAGATTACCCCTTTTCAAAGTGTACGTCCGAATCCCTCTCTGGCAGACCGGATTGCAGCACTGCCCTACGATGTCTATAACCGTGAGGAAGCCTGCATAGAGGTAAAAAAAGAACCTCTTTCTTTCTTAAAAATTGACCGTGCGGAAACCCAGTTTGACAATTCTGTCGATACCTATGACGATCGTGTTTATGAAAAAGCCAGAGAAACACTGGACGAAATGATCGCAGACGGCTCTTTTCTTATGGATGAAAAACCTTGCTTCTATGTCTATGAGCTCACCATGAACGGTCGTTCCCAGACCGGTATTGTTGCCTGTTCTTCCATTGATGACTATGTAAACGGCACCATCCGGAAGCATGAAAATACTCGTGAAGAAAAGGAAATTGACCGCATTAACCACGTGGACCGCACCAATGCGCAGACTGGTCCGATCTTCTTAGTATACCGCTCTGTTGAAGAAATCAACCGGATTATCCGGAAGGAAAAAGAAAAAACACCCGTGTACGACTTCACTTCCCCGGATGGGATTACACATCGCGCCTGGGTGATTTCCGACAGTAATGTCATAGAAAAAATGGAACAGGCTTTTGCCGCAGTTCCCACTACTTATATTGCAGACGGTCACCACCGTTGTGCTTCTGCGGTGAAGGTTGGATTAAAACGCCGCAAGGAGCATCCTGACTATACCGGTCAAGAAGAATTCAACCACTTTCTTTCCGTACTTTTCCCGGATGACCAGCTTTATATCATGCCTTATAACCGTGTGGTGAAGGATCTTGCCGGAATGAAGAAAGAAGAATTTTTAGAAGCAGTCCGGAAGGCCGGATTCACCGTTTCCTACCTCGGTGATACTCCCTTTGCTCCGGAAGAAAAGGGCACCTTCGGTATGTATCTGAACGATGGCTGGTATCGGCTTACCGCTGACAAGAGCCTTGTTGTGGATGACCCGGTCGAAGGATTGGATGTTTCTATCCTACAGAATAATCTGCTTCGTCCCATTCTTAAGATTGCAGACCCTAGAACCGATAAACGGATTGACTTTGTCGGCGGAATCCGGGGACTTTCCGAACTGGAAAAGCGCGTTGCCGAGGACTGCACCGTTGCGTTCTCCATGTATGCGACCTCCATTCAGGAGCTGCTTGATGTTGCGGATGCCGGTCTTTTAATGCCACCGAAGTCCACCTGGTTCGAGCCCAAGCTTCGAAGCGGTCTGTTTATTCATCGGCTTGACTGATTTTATTTTGATAGCAAGCATCTAGAACAAATGTTTGTTTTTTGTTGATTTATTGCTTTTACATGTTATACTGTATATATGGGCGTTACTTAAACGGGTAGCGGTTCGCCTTTCGCCAAAATGTTTTACATTTTGAGAGCTTCCTGTATTAACGGAGGTGATACAAATGGGAAATATAATGAAAGGTACATAATTGATGACAGGAATCACTGTAAGTGTCATTGGTATTGTTGTAACGGTTATCAGCATAATTGTTACGCTCATCAGTATCATCCAAACTTACAGAAAAGATAAACATCAAAAAAGCAACCGCCACGACCAAATGTAGGTTGCTTTTTGATAAAGCTTACTTATAAATAGGCGAACCGTTGCTTTACGGTAACGCTCTTTTTTACTACATTTCTATGATAATTCATTGTTATTGGTATGTCAAGAGTCTGTTCAAACCGTTGTTCGCCTCTACTCTTCCATCATGCTCTCCAGATATCCACCATCCCACAGCAGAATCTTGAGCTTCTTCGCTGCTTCAACAGCCGGAGTAGTGAAGTACTGGTTCGTCAGTACCGCTCCCACCATACGGTCATAATAGTCCCGTCCGGCATAAGCCTCCTGCACCGCTTTCACGCCGACCGGACCATCGTACCGCTTGCACTGGATTGCATAGGTCACGCCATCCTTTTCTGCGAGAATGTCTACGCCGTAGTCCCCGCTTCCTTTTGTAACCTCTACCTCTTCAAATCCTCTTTTTCCCAAAAGATCCGCACAGAAATATTCAAATTCGTGCCCCTCCATTTCATCGTAGCTTTGCGCCTTCGGTCTTCTTCTACGAAGGAGAAAGATCACGAACATCACAAGAACTACCAATAAAATAGCTGCAAGAATTACCACAAAGATCTGTGTGCTTTCCGGGTTTTCTATCAACTGCTTCATTTTCTACTCTTCTATTTCCACTTTTCTATTTCCTATTAATTCGCAATAACTCTACAACAAACGCTGGAGTTTCTCATAATCTGCCTTGTCAACAGAATTTGCTCTACCTGATCAGCTTCCTCGACAGAATTCTGCCTGTTATATAAAGCAGATAAACGATCAGAAATTACGCTTTAAACAGAGTTCCGACCTCTTTGCCCTCCAGAATACGGATGACATTCACCGGATCGTCCCCATTGGCAATTACCATATCCGTTCCGGCTCCGTTCGCAATTTCTGCAGCTGCAAGCTTCGTTGTCATACCTCCTGTGCCAAAGCCGCTTTCAGGTCCCTTGGCGCAGGAAAGCAGATCATCATCAATCTTTTCCACGCAGCTGATAAACCGGGCGTCCGGATTGCTTCTTGGATCATCGGTATAAAGCCCGTCAATATCAGATAGCAGAATCAGCAGATCGGCTCCTATCATTTTGGCAACAAGCGCGGACAGGGTATCATTATCCCCAAAATTCCCATCCAGAATCTGATCCGTGGAAACCACATCGTTTTCATTCACAATTGGAATCACTCCCATGGTAAGCAGCTCCTGTATGGTATTGACTGCGTTAATCCGGCTGATTCCGTTCGTAACCACGTTCTTTGTAACCAGAATCTGGGCAATAGTCTGATTATATTCTGCAAAAAGCTTCTGATAAATCATCATCAGCCTCGCCTGTCCAACTGCTGCACAAGCCTGTTTCATTGGCAGGGTGGAGGGCTTTCCCTGAATACCGAGTGCCTTTCTTCCGGCTCCGATTGCTCCGGAAGACACAATGATAAGCTCCTTGTTCTGATTATGAATATCAGTAAGAATCCTCACGAATTTCTCAAGCTTTACCAGATTTAAGTGTCCGGTATCCGTATGCGTGATTGTAGATGTTCCAATCTTGATCACAACCCTCTGTTTATCCTGTAAATATGCTCTGCTCATCTCATCCTCCAAATATAACTGTTCAGTAATTCATCCTGTCCGGACTACGTTCTTATACAGCCAGACCCGTTCATAAGCTGCCGTTTGGTACAAATTGACTGAACTGTTACACATCATATCACATTGCAAGTGAAATTCAAATAAAAACCTTGCTTTTTTGCCCAAATTACATATATGATGTAATGAGTGAAACGAATATCCTGCGAAGCAGGATGTAAAGCACAAAGTGCGAATTCGTAAGTAAAGCACAGTATTCATCATAAGCAGATAATCATGGAATTACTTATTTTCTTATTAGAAAGAGGCAGAAGGAGCCAAAAATGTGGATTGCAGATCATTGGAAAGATTATGAAGTAATAGATACCTCCTGTGGGGAAAAGCTGGAGCGCTGGGGCAGGTACATCCTCCTTCGTCCAGATCCGCAGGTCATCTGGAAAACCGAAAAAACCGTTCCTGAATGGAACCGCTTAAACGGACATTATCACCGCAGCTCCAAGGGCGGCGGTGAATGGGAATTTTTTAAGCTGCCGGAAGAATGGACCATCTCTTACCGCGAACTGAATTTCCGGTTAAAGCCGTTCAGCTTCAAGCACACCGGGCTTTTCCCTGAGCAGGCGGTCAACTGGGACTGGTGCAGTGAACGCATCAGGGAGGCAGGACGTCCTGTGAAGGTGTTGAATCTCTTTGCCTATACCGGTGGTGCTACCCTCGCGGCTGCAAGTGCCGGAGCGAGCGTTACCCATGTTGACGCTTCCAAGGGCATGGTCACCTGGGCAAAGGAAAATGCGGCAGCTTCCCACTTAGAGGATGCCCCGGTCCGATGGCTGGTGGATGACTGCGTAAAGTTCGTAGAGCGTGAGATCCGCCGCGGCAACAAATACGATGGAATCATTATGGATCCTCCCTCCTATGGACGCGGTCCCAAGGGAGAAATCTGGAAGATTGAGGAAAGCATTTATCCCTTTGTGGAACTTGCAGCGCAGCTCTTAAGTGATGACGCACTGTTTTTCCTCATTAATTCCTATACGACGGGACTTCAGCCTGCCGTATTAAGCTATATGTTAAGCACCGTCATCCAGAAAAAACGCGGCGGTGAGGTACAGTCCTCCGAAATCGGACTGCCGGTTTCCTCAAACGGGCTGGTGCTTCCCTGTGGAGCAACCGGCCGGTGGTTTAACTAGTACAGCGTTTCTTAAATAACTGCACAATAAAACGTAGAATGTTTTTTCAAGTGTGCTGTTTCAAAAACGCAGGCGTAGCGGGCTACGTCAAGGGTTTTGAAACAGTGCAATTGGGAAAACAGGCAAGTTATATGGTGCAGTTATTTAGAAATCGGTGTACTAGATTCCGCGCCTTGCTTTTCTTTAGGGATAGTGTATACTGTAAGAGGTGCTGCAAAGCGCCATGAAATTTGTCAAATATAAGTTGAAGATCATAGAAACGAGGTAAAAACAATGCCAAAGATTATTTTAACAGGAGACCGTCCTACCGGAAGACTTCATGTGGGTCATTATGTAGGATCTCTCCGCAGACGTGTCGAACTGCAGAATTCCGGCAAATATGACAGCATTTACATTATGATTGCGGATGCACAGGCACTCACCGATAATGCTGAGAACCCGGAGAAGGTTCGTCAGAACATCATCGAAGTCGCACTTGATTATTTATCCTGCGGTCTCGATCCCGAGAAATCCACCTTGTTTATCCAATCACAGATTCCGGAGCTTTGTGAGCTGTCCTTCTATTATATGAATCTGGTTACCGTATCCCGGCTGCAGCGTAATCCTACTGTGAAGTCCGAAATCCAGATGCGTAACTTTGAAGCCAGCATCCCGGTTGGATTCTTTACCTATCCGATCAGTCAGGCAGCTGATATCACAGCTTTTAAAGCAAATGTCGTGCCTGTGGGCGAGGACCAGCTCCCAATGCTGGAACAGGCTCGCGAGATCGTGCATAGTTTTAACAGTATTTACGGAGAAGAAGTTCTCGTTATGCCAAAAGCATTTCTCCCAAATAATCAGGCTTGTATGCGCCTTCCGGGAACCGATGGAAAAGCAAAAATGAGTAAATCTCTTGGCAACTGCATCTATCTTTCTGATGAAGAGGCAGATGTTAAGAAGAAGATTATGTCCATGTTTACGGACCCGAATCATCTTCGCGTAGAGGATCCGGGACGTGTAGAGGGCAACCCGGTATTTATCTATCTGGAAGCATTCTGCAAACCGGAGTATTTCCCGGAATTCCTTCCGGAATACCAGAATCTTGAGGAACTTGAGGATCATTACCGCAGAGGCGGTCTTGGCGATGTCAAGGTTAAGAAGTTCCTGAATAAGGTTATGCAGGCAGAACTGGGACCGATTCGCGCAAGAAGAAAAGAATGGGAGCAGAGAATTCCGGATGTTCTGGATATCCTGAAAGAGGGAAGCAAGGCAGCAGAGGCGAAGGCTGCTGAGACGCTTCGCGATGTGAAGGCTTCGATGCGGATCAATTACTTTGATGATGACAGCTTGATTGATACGATCGAGGACTAAGATAAAAAGTGGAAATTCAGCGTGGCTTTCTGGAATGCCGGAAGTGTGCTGCCGGAAATGAATTGATTTAAAAAATAGAGAAAAGTCTGTCTTCTGGCACGGGAAAGGTGCCGGGGGACAG